>PVBE011050075.1_pt1 | contig 48862 bp, 45 predicted proteins | sample 1631181 | NCBI WGS metagenome assembly PVBE01 (sample SAMN08397723, study PRJNA350692) | Marine metagenome, whole genome shotgun sequencing project. | isolation source: water | place: Pacific Ocean | collected 2012-04
CAAGCTTTTCGCGATCATCGAGGATGCTTGCGGGTAATCCTGTGAGATTGGACAGTGAGTTGACCAGATCTGAAGTTGTAACGTTTCCATCTTTCCGCGAATCGGCTTCGAGTTGTTTTTCCGTTAATTTGAGAAAGTCGAGGAGGCTACCTGGTTCTTCTTTGTTACCCAAATATTGGCTGGCCATTGAAGCGGCCTCTTCCAATACTGATTCTTCAGTCTTTAACCAGAAGGTTTTGTGGGCAGGCTTCTTCACCCATTCCATGGCAATGACCAAAGATTCAGCGTTGTTGATGGGTTCAACCCTGGCCAATTCAATTGCCGATCGCAATTGAGGCCGGAATTGCACTATTTTTTCATAATACCTGGGCTGAATTTCCCCGATCACCACAATCTTTCCGGTTTCCAAATAGGGCATCAACATATCGAGAATGCCTACTGGAGAATATTCATGTCTGCCTGTGTAGTAGAGTTCGTGAAATCTTGGGATGATCCAAAGTGTGTTTTTCCTTGAGGTTAGTTGATAAACCAGGTCTTTCACCTGTTTTTCAAGGTCACCGATATACCGCTGGCCTGCCATTATATCCTGTGCTCCGGATTGAAAAACGAACCATCCTTTCTTTTTCAATGCCCGCGATACCAGGTGGATAAGTGTTGTTTTGCCAACGCCAGATTCGCCTGAAACCAATACGGACCGGGGAGGTTTGCTTGTCAACATTTTCAGCAAAACATTAGCAGCCTTGTCGTGACCCTCCGATTCAACAATGTCGGCTGGAAAATCCTTTTGAGTCCAAATGTGGCCTATCGTATTGAGGAAATCTGTGTTCATTTCGAATATTTAAACGGCTTTCGAAAGTACATAATAGCGAGAGACCCGCAAGGTTTTAGCTTTTTCGCAAGTTTAGTTAGTTGTTGAATCCGTAGAATCCTTGCGAGTCTGTGCCCCGAAATAAAATCTGATCGATGATTATTCGTCACAATGAACCAAATTCAAACTTTCCAAAATCATGAGCCTACTAAGAGCACTTATTTGCATTATTCTTCCACCTTTGGCGGTTGCCGATAAGGGTTGCGGATCTTTCCTGATCGTACTTGCATTAACCTTAGCCGGTTGGATTCCCGGAGTAATCGGTGCAATTTTGATTTGTAAAAAGGAGTAAGGAAGTCTATGTTGCCTGTTCGCGCTGCGCAACTGCTGAAAAGCTTGTGCCTTCCAGTTTGGCGGTTAGCCAGGAAAGGAAATCGAAATATTCGAAGGCATGTTTTTCATAATCGTCTTCTTTCAGTGGCAGCAGTTCTGCCAGCAATTCACGGAAACCGGTTTCAAGTTTTTCGCGGGTATAAAGTTTCGGTAGTTTCCTGATGAACCTGATGATGATGGTTTCTACCTTAAAAAGCCGTTTGCGATACATCATAAACCGGTAAGTCGATTTCATAATATATTCCAGCACTTCAGTATTCCCCAGCTCGAAATGGACGATAATATTTAGCAATCTACCGAAACAGTGAATGTCTTCGCGCACGTGAAGGTCGGGGTCGTTTAGAAGCAGGTTGATCCAGTCGTGTGCTTCATTAAATTTTCCGGCACCCATGTTTATGTATGCAAAATTGTAGTAAAGCGCCAGTCGGTTTTGTTTGTCAATGAGGTCGAGATGTTTGTTGAAGTCTGTTTGGATTTCATCAACGATAGCGGCACCTTTTTCAAATTGCCCCGATAGGCAGTACAGATCGAATTCAAGAATATAGCTGAGGGAAAAGATTTCAGCCTCGTGTCGAATGGTAGATTTTGGAACGGATCGAAGTTTGGCGAGCGTTTTCAGTCCTTCCTCAAAATCTTTTTTCTCTCGTTGAACCACAAACAAGTTGTTTAACGCACCAATGTATCGGAATGAATTTGACCGGGCAAAACCCTGGTTTTCCTCGAATAATTGGATCAGTTGTTTGCGGTATTGATAGCAATCATCAATTTGCCCTGTGGAATAGTGGCATGCCGAATGCGCATTGAGATAGTAAAACCGTGCGAGCAATGAAAGGGGTTGGTTGTTTTTGAAGTAGTTGCCTTTTAACACCTCCAGGTATTGTTGCCGTTCTTCCTCATTCCTGGCCCTGCCAATTTTCCAGTTCAAAAGGAAAACCTTGTCGTTGAGCCATTGGTACATCAACAGGTTTTTGTGTTTTTCGAGTTCATTCAGTTCAGCCTCTATTTCATCATTCACATAGGATTCTAATGCTTTGAGGTCATTCATTTTGTGGATCATGGTGTGCTGGCGTGCATAGATTTCGAGCAATTGAAGGTGATTTTCATTTTGCACCATCTGTTTTCGGGCCTGCCCAAGCAGCTTGTTGTGCTGATCTACAAGACCTTTGTCGAGAAGTATGTTGGCATCTCGCAGTGTATCCTGCACACCAAATTGTTCAGCGTCTTTCTTGCTGTAACTGCGCAACGATTTCATGATCAACTTGTACAAGTAATTTTTTGTAACAAAAAGATGTTTCACAAAAGACTCGTTCCTGAACTTTTTCTTCAGGGCTTCCTCATCATATTCATTCATCGCTTCAATGGCATCAAACAATTTTACATAGTGATTCTTTTTGTCGCCACCATGTTTTGAAGCTTCTATTTTGAAATACCTTTTCTCAGACTTGGTTAGCGTCTTTATCAGGTTGAAAAGGTTCTTTGATGGGGTTTTCATCTTTATTGATTGCTGATATTGTGAGCAATTTAATGGAAAAAAGTAAAGTTAGAAACATAAGTTTTAGGGAATGTTGTGTTGAAACAGAATAAAGGTGGAGGTATCTTTGAGTAATTAATTTCGAAATCTTATGAACTCAGCAAGCAATTTTCCTAGCGCAATCGCTGCTACTACCCTTATTGTCTTTGGCTTTTGTTTGCCAGCTTTTACACAAACAGTTCCAGGAGGTGGTTGCTCCTGGCAGGCGAGTACCACTATTAGTCATATTGAATGCCACAGTTCCTCAACTGGGAGCGTTTGTGTTAGTGTATCAGGAAGTACGGGACAGTTTTTCTATCTATGGTCAACCGGTGCTACAACTCAGTGTATTTCCGGATTGAATTCCGGGACCTATGGTGTGCAAGTTGTTGACGTTGCCGGTTGTGATACTTCGTTTGTGGTCACAGTAAGCCAACCTCAACAAATCAATATCAACCCGATTATCGATCCAATTCAGTGTTTTGGTGAGTTTGGAAACGTTACTTTAAATGTTACCGGTGGTGTAACGCCTTATTCTGTTGTTTGGAGTGACGGTTCAACCGGTGGCTCCTTGTTTGGGCTTTCGGCTGGTGTTTATTCACTTACCCTTATCGATTTCAATGGTTGCCTGATCAACCACACGGTGGTTATGACCGAACCTGATCAATTGCTTACTCAGGAAACCATTGAAGATTGCGATTGCAATGGTGCAAGTACGGGCCGAATAACGGCTAATGCTCTTGGTGGTGTGCCGCCTTATCAATATTTGTGGTCGAGCGGGGCAACCGGCTCCTCTTTGGGAGGGTTGGCGGCTGGAATCTATGCCGTAACCTTGATTGATGCCAACGGATGTACTTTCGATCAACAGGCTATGTTTGTTGATGAACCCGACCCATTGACAGTGGATGCTATACCCCAAAGTGTGCAGTGTGCCGGTGGGCAGGATGGTTCTGTTATAGTTACTGTTTCTGGCGGAGTTGCGGACTATATTTTTTCTCTCGATGACAGCGTATATCAGCAATCCAATTTCTTCGATTCTTTACCTGCTGGAAATTATGTGGCTTATGTGAAAGATGGAAATGGCTGCGAGGCCGAAGATCCATTCACGATTGGCGAACCGGCTCCGTTAACCTTAAACACCGTTGGTGTTCAGGAAACCTGCCAGGGTTGCAACGATGGGCAGATCACCGCATTTGCCGGTGGTGGGGTAGGGGATTATGAATACTCAATAGATCAACAGAACTACCAGGTTTCCGATCAATTCAACGGGTTATCGGCTGCTACCTATATAGTTTCGGTTCGCGATAGTAATCATTGTATTGCATTAGATACCATCACCATAACATTCCATCTGGGACCCGATTGTGATTCTGTTGAACACCTTTGGACCACGCATATTACACCTACTTCGGCTCGTTTAAACTGGGATCTGGTTGCTGGTGCTTATCGTTACATAATTCGAGGAAGGCGTATTGGTGCTCCAAACTGGTTGATCATTAACACACAACCCGGATCGCCACCGTTTAAGAATGTGGCAGGTCTTCAAAATAACTCAAGCTACGAGTGGCAGATCAGAACACAGTGCGATACGGTTGGCAACATCCTATCTGCGTGGTCCGTTACCGACACATTCAGGACTGGTTGCCAAACCCCCGATTCATTATGGACAGCGCCAATTTCCGCAAATGGTGCCCGGCTGAATTGGACTGGTGTTTTCGGGGCAGAAGCGTATGAAATTAAAGGCCGGAAAGTGGGTAACCCAAACTGGGTGAACATTGTGGTTGGGGTCTTCTTCACGTATAAAGACATCTTTGGTCTTCAATCTAATACTACTTACGAGTGGCAGGTAAGAACCTGGTGTGATACTGCCGGCAACTGGAATTCGGATTACACGACTTTGATACAGTTTACTACTTCTAGTATGAACAGGCTTGCCCATGATGAAATAGGTTTGGATAAAAGTTTTGAAGCAAGGGTGTTTCCGAATCCGGCTAAAGACAGGATTTACATTGACGGACTAGGAAATGAAAAGTCACGGATTTCGATCATCACTTTGAATGCCAGAACGATCCATGTTCACTTTCTGGACAAAGACTCTGGCATAATTGACATTCAACATCTCAGCCAGGGAATTTATTTCCTTCTGATAGAAACTGGAGATGCCAATAGTTACAAACGATTTGTGGTCGAATAGTACAACTTATCCTAAAGTAAATTGATTTGAGAATTGGCCTTGTTGGCGGTTCGGAGTTTTCCCATTCAATACTTCCCCGATGTCTTTGGTAACCGATGGGCTTTGTTGAAAATAGGAATGATCGATTAGGTTGTTGCCGATTCCTGATTGATCTGAAACATTTGTGCAATCAATGAAACTGATGTTGTCAGGCACCCGTCCAAAATTTGCCGGTCCATTATTTCCTAATCTTTTTTCGAAGTTTTTGGTATACCGCGAGATGCCCAGGGCCCTGTCTTTGCTGTGTGTATAAACGTGTACTCGTTCGCACAATTCACGAATCCGGTACAGCGGCTTGCCAGGTTCAAAGGCAAGGTAGCTCACATCAGGAGCAGCCATGATAACTTCTTTGAACATTTCCCTCAATCCGTATTGGTCAATCATATCGGCCACAAAGTTTTCAAAAACCTGGTTTCCCATGCTGTGGCATATAAGATGGATGTTTCTATCGCAGGGTTCATTTTCCTTTGTGGCGAAAAAATGACGGAAGAAGCGGAGCAGTTTGTTGTATCCGCGGTCGAATGCAATAGCTGCTTGTTTGGCATCTGTTCGGTCATCCTTATAATCAAACAACTTGGAGTTTGAAGGCCATGTGAAACCCACCACCTGGCTGATGTTGCTGCCGGGTTTTACATAATCATTATAGAAAGTATCGAGGTTTTCACAGAAGTTTTGGTAGCCGCAATTGAATCCGTGAATGAATAATAAAAGGTCACCTGAATTGTCGGACCCGCTGGTCATCTGATTGTAGCGTTCTACAAAGAATCGTTGTGAACCGTGAAGTCTGTCGGTTCTCACTGAGCTGATATTCCTGTAATTCCAGGGTTTGTATTTACCACCAGCAACAGGCATGTCTTTTATCAGTTCCGCTTTCTACTTTTCATCGTTTTTGGCTGTAACTGCCTGGCCGAATCGTAGCCCTTCGGTGTTGTGTGCATGATCGGAGATGTCGAGTTTGTCGTTTCTACCGGCAGGATTGAGAATAGGGCGGTTGGTGAAGAAGTAGAGGTTTTTGTTGGCCATGATTCAGGTTGATTTTGGATTCGTACTGGGATATGATTTATTTGACTTCATCTGAACAACGGGGTGGTTAACCTTCAAACTTTTTAAGCAGAACCAACCTCATGGCGAATGGAATATTCGCGTTGTCAAAAACATATTCGCTGTGCCTTGCGCCACTAATGTTCAGTTTGCCTTTAATACCTACACCAGCGTACTCTGCTGCAGCTTCTACTGCCGCTTCATATTCAGTATCGAACTTCATTGACATGTCGGCATACCATAGTTCCGTAATGAGGGAAGTCATTCTCAATTTGCCGGCTTCATCTTTCCAATTGGCGATTGCCTTTCTGCGTCCCTCATTGTTGTCAAACAGCTCTTCCAGCAATTCATCTAGTTCATCTCGCAGATCCGAACTCATTCGTTTCATCCTGACATTGGTGAATTTAAATGCCTTTGATTTTGACATTTCAAAGTTGGCACCTATTTCACCTATGGTTGGATATTCGAGGTCAACTCCTACACCCAAATCGAAGGAAATGGTGCGATCTGGTAATTCGGCTTCAATAAGCTCGGTTGTTTCGGCCATTGCTTCCAAACCTTTTCGCTTTTCCCTATCAATTATTTCCAGGTCATGCAGCGCATCGTAAATGGATGTTAGCATTCCCGGGTGATTGAATGTTGTTTTACCAATTCTTGGATTCCAGACAAAATCACCCACCTTTATTTTTGCATTTGAGGCAACGATTAATTCGAGCCCATCATACTTTTTTTGAAATTTATTTAAATCTGACATGATGTTGAATTAAGGCCTATGAAGTATTCCTTCTCTACACTTAAGTAAAATAAATGCTATTATGTTAGGGCCACCAATAGGTCAATTAACATAATTCATGAAATAGGTTTATACAGCATCAGCAAGCATCCAATCACCTATATCAATCACCTTGTCAATTACAGAACCAGTTTTAGAACTGGCCAATGCCGTAACTGCTAAAAGAGCAGACCTAACATAATTCCAAATGGACCCTAGTCTATCAAGGAATTCCTGTGAATCCGTATCGCTAATTTCCCCACTAGCCATCCGTTCACCTATCGCCCGCACTTTTACAAGGGCTTCATCGGCTCTTTCTTTGGTTAGTCTTGACTCTATGGCAAAATCTAACGCCTTGTCTATCACAGGCCAAAACTCTTTGAAACGTAGCTCATATGGTTGATCTTCATCTACATTATTTATGTCAGGAGCATCACTTACAGCTTTTTTGATTGCTTCGTATTTCTCCTTCATTCTGCCTCTTTGTTCCTTACGTTTTTCTCTTTTAAGTTTCCTTTTTTGCCTTGACATAACATTTTTATTAATGGTTGCTTAATATTCTTTCAGGCCGAAAATGAGAAAAAATGAGAACTATTTTAAACGGTTGTGATCATATATTCTCATTCAATAGAGCTATGATTCCTCATGACAATGGAACCGTGCGGCAATCCATGACCAGCAACAATTCAACCCAAATCATTTCCGAGGATTTATTTTGCGATAGCCATAAACCTTTGGGAGTGTTCCAATTGAGATTTTTTGTGTTTTCATTTTTCATCCAAAGCAATTTTAGTGTGGTTTTCTATTTACCAATTCGTGGCTGTCATCTAAGGTTTTCGATAAAACAATTGCACGAACATTACATAGCGAACTAATTTTTGCATTTTCATCACCCAAGAATAGAAACAATAATCGCTCATTTTAATGAACAACCTCTACGATTCCGATTTTGATAATGATTCCTGGTTAGGGCAAAAGGAAGTATCGTTTTCTACACGTATGGTTGCTGCCGTGGCAGTGACCTCCTCCCCTAATTTGGAAGAGGATTCTATCCGGGCGATCCAGCAACGATTAAAAACCATTGACATCCGGCATTTTTGTAACCACCAAATCTATCATTCGCTTCGAGATGTAAAATCTACATTGGCAAGCCTTGAAGTTTCCATACAGGTACAAATGGCCTACAACGATTCCATTTTGGAAACCGCAGATCTGCACACAGAACGCGACACAGCAGGTTTAAAAAACAAGTTGATTTCAGCAACCAACAGGAAGGTTGTGAGCAAATGGATTTATAATGCCAATCTCGACCCTTGGATAAATGAGTTTTACAAGTACAATGTAAAACCTGGATTGCACTGGGCCGGAGCTGTGCCGGTTCTTCAGGAATATGTTAAATACAAAATGGCATTGTTGCAATTAGAGGAAGCCCTGGAGGGTAAAAAAAGAAAGAGCAAGTCGTAAGTTTCTTTTTTGCGAGCCCCAATGGAAACATGATGCACAATTCCTTAATCAGGAAACAGCAACTATGTTTTGGTGAATGTACTTTTCGATTTGCTCTTCTGAATATCCGAATTGTTTCAACACTTGCCGGGTGTCTGCCCCAAGTGATGGTGCTTTCCAGCCCGCGGTTTCTGAAAAACCTGAAAACTTAAGTGGTGTTGCCACGCTTAAGGCATTAGTTTTTTGGTTAATTCTCAAAGTGTTGCGAGTTCTAATATTTGGGTCATTTGGTAATTCGTGCAAATCAAGAATAGGAGTAAGACAAATGTCGTGCATCAGCCCAATGTTTGTCCAGTATTTGCAACTTTGGGTTGAAAACAACTGCTGAACCTCAGCTTTAAGGTTTTTCAATTCTTCCCCTTCATCCAGCATCCTGGTTTTCCATTCCTGGTGGTTTACCACTTCACAAAACCTATCCCAAAACTTTGGTTCCAGGGCACCTAACGCCATCCACCTTTCATCAGAGGTCTGGTAAACATTGTAATTCGCCAATTTGCCGGCCAAGTCATACTCATGTGCTACAAATCCAGTTTTGTTTGCAGCGGTTGCAGCCTGTTGCAGCAATGTGAAAGGTAACACGCCATCGGTCATTGAAACATCAACATGATTACCCTTTCCCGTTCTTTGAACGTTTAGTAAAGCCGCCAGAACGGCATTCACCGCCATGTAAGATCCTCCACCTACATCTGCGATCTGGCCTCCGGGAATTACCGGTTTTCCATGCTCATCTGTCGTAGTGGCGAGCAAGCCTGCTAGGCCAATATAGTTCAAATCATGGCTGGCCCTTTGTGCATACGGCCCGGTTTGTCCATAACCTGAAATAGAAACAAACACGATTTTAGGATTTACGGCTTTCAGTGTTTTGAAACCAAGTCCCATCCTCTCCATCACGCCAGGTCTGAATTGCTCAACAATTACATCGGCAGTTTTGGCAAGCCCAAGCAACAAATGCATACCCTCTTCTACGGAATAATTGAGCGCAAGACTCTTTTTATTTCGGTTCAATGACAGGTAGAAAGCAGATGTTTCTTCTAACATTGGGGGGAAGTCGCGCACATAATCCGGATTGTCAGGATCCTCAATTTTTATGACTTCAGCACCCATGTCGGCCAGCATCATTGTGGCCAGGGGCCCGGGGAGTAATCGTGTGAGGTCTAATATCCTGAATCCTTTCAAAGGACCTTCAATGGTAGGTCTCGACACATTTTCTGTTGTTCTGGAAGATTCGGGAATTTCAGGTTTCCACTTTCTGAAATACTTGGAGAATTGAATCATTTGCGAAAGGTTGCTGACTTTAACCTTTCGCATCATCAAGGCCATTTGTGGATTGGTTTTACCCAGTTCTATTCCCACATAAGTTTTGGAATTGGTTTTAATCTCACAAATCGGGTCACCTGTTAAACCCTTGGTCACCATGCAGTTTCCCTCGTGAATCGTTACAGAGTAATCACGATCATCAGAGATTTGGAAATGGTAGGTTCCTGAAAAATCAGCCGCTTTTTCCGGACGAAAACGGGAAGAAATGGAATCGAAAAGCTGTTTGACCGTGGGCTCGGTCATGGGCAGTTTAGTTTTCTGTAAGCCTGGTGAAAAGGCCGCTAAAACGCATCATCTCGCCCAGGTTACTGATCTTGATTTTGCCCATCATCACCGCCATCTGCGGATTGGTGCGGCCTAATTCAACATCCTCGTAAGTACTATCGGTTGACTTTACAATGCAGGAAGGTTCACCTAGATGGCCATCCTCAACTTTGCATCCTGCACTGTCAACTGTAATCGTAAATTGCCCACCTCGGTCGCCTTCAATATCGAAGTGAAAAAGGGCTGAAAAGCCTTCTGCTTTTTCAGGTCTGAATCTTTCAGTTAAAGATCGAATGATTTCTGCAGCAGTTTCTGGTTTACTCATAGTGGTGGATGTGTTTTGGTTTTGTGTGCTATTTCCGTTTTCGTGAATGGTTTCTGTGAGAACTGGTTTCTTTTCTATTTTCTCGGTTGTTTCCTTTTGCTGAGCAGGTTTTGGTTGTTCGTAAGCTGAGTCGTAATGCACTTCATCAATCACCATTTTGGCGATGATCTCGCGCATAATCTGGGAAGTTCCACCTACAATTGTGCCTACCCTAGCATCGCGATACATTCTCGCTATTGGATATTCTTCCATGTAGCCATATCCTCCAAAACACTGCAGACATACATCTGCGATCTTTTTACCCACTTCGGAAGTCATCAATTTGGCCATGGAACATTCTTTTACGGCAAATTCACCATTTTCATGAAGCCATGCTGTGTGATAGGTAAGTTGCTTTATCGCTTCCAAATCAGTTGCAATATCTGCGATGTCATGACGAAGCGATTGAAACTTTTTGATCGGTCTTCCAAAAGCCTCTCGTTCGTGTATGTATTTAAGCGTGATTTCTAATGCGTGTTCTGCACCTCCAATGGCTCCACATGCTGCAACCAATCGTTCCAACTGAAAACTTTCCATTATGTAGTAAAATCCCTGGTTTTCTTCTCCGATGAGATTGGATGCAGGCACTTTCACATTCTCAAAAAACAATTCGCCAGTATCGGAACTTCGCCATCCAATTTTCTTCAATTTATTGGCGGTAAAACCTGGTGTGTCTCGATCAATGATTATCAAGCTGATTCCGGCTGTTCCTGCATCAGGATCGGTTTTGCAGGAAACGGTTACATAATCTCCATAAACGCCATTTGTGATGAAGGTTTTAGAACCGTTAATGATGTAATAATCGCCCTCTCTTACTGCACGGGTTTTAATGTTGGCAACATCTGAACCTGCACCCGGTTCGGTAACAGCCAAACCGCCAATTTTTTCACCTGTTATTGCAGGAACAAGATACTTCTGTTTCAGCTCTTCGGATCCAACTTTTGCCAAATGAGCAGTTGACATAAATTGATGGACTCCTTGCGCTGCAGAAAGTCCGGCCATGCCTGCTCGGGCCACTTCTTCCAAAAAAATGACGGAGTAGAAAAAATCCACATCACTTCCGCCATATTTTTCAGGAAAATTGACTCCCAGGAAGCCCAATTCACCCATGCGCCTAAAGACTTCGCGCGGTATAAATTCTTCCTCTTCCCATTTCTCAGTGTGAGGGCGAACTTCAGTGTCGATAAATTGTCGAACCGACTGTCGGAAAAGCTCATGCTCTTCGTTAAACCAGGGTGATTTCATTGGGTGTTTTTTGTAAGGCCACCAAAAATACTGAAATATTTAGGAGAAAGAACCGGCTTGTAGTTCAGATGCAAAGCCGTTTTGGGCAAGATCGTGAGCAGCAGACTCTTAACTGCGGCAGCAACAAAACCAAGAACAGACGGATATCATAAATTGGTGAATTTTGGTAATTTCTGCATTTTTGTTGAACACCTGCTCGCCTATGTTTAAATCGTCACAATTTGGATGGGTTATTTTCATTGTGTTCTCTTTCGCCATCATGTTGGAAGGGTTCATTACCATTATCCTCATGGGGTATCGAGAGGGTGGGTTTGTGCATTCTTGCGTTTTAGTCTCCCTAGGTATAATCCTTCTGTTGTTTTATAAGCTTAGCATTGAAGTATCAGATGAAAAAATTACCTGCCGTTTCGGAATTGGACTAATTCGTTTTTCATGGCGATTGGACACCATATCGGAATGTATACCGGTTAGAAACAAATGGTATATGGGTTACGGTGTTCGCAAGATGCCCGGTGGATGGATTTACAATGTTTCCGGAACCAGGGCAATACAATTGAGTTTTAAAAACAAGAAAGGTGTCGTACGCATTGGTACGGAAGAACCGATTGAGATTTCAAAACTGGTGACTGAAAAAGTTGAAGCCCTCAGTCAAGTTGATTGAACCCAGCTAAAGATCCTGGCGCGAAGAACCTTCAAACTCAAGAACATAGTCTTTCCCGAAAGCCAAAGAAGGAGTTTGAAAACCAATTTTGAGGTTTCCTTCCTGCACTCGTTTTGCAGCTTCCAATGCTGTGAAGGCTGTCAGTGTATAGCCATCTCGAGTTTGCAAATGGCTTTCCAGAACCTCACCCTTGGCATTTTTAACCTGCCCCCAAAGCAATGATTTTCCTTCCGCTCGTGCTTCATCTGATGGTCCTGCTGGTTGTTGATCTATTTTCTTTTTTAGGAAATTCTTCAACCATCTTCTTCTCAGCAGCCAGCCTAGATAATTCCCACGCTTCATCTGTTTTATTTGGTTAGGAGGTAAAGCTGTATAAACCACAATATTTGGAATACCTGTGCTGTAATACCCTGTGGAAACATCTCCCCACGGGATGGCTGCCGTCCAAAGACTCTTTTCACCAAAATCAATCTTTTTTGAACTGTGCGCATTGGGCACAATAGTGATTTTCCCATCTTTCCGAATAGCTCCACCTAATCCCAATCCTTCTACGATAGTTTTTGCAGTTCCGTGAGAAACGCCACCTCCAAGTCCGGCAAAAGCAAGTTCTAAATGAGTGGCATCGGGCATCCTTGATTTTAGGTGAGCACCGAGGCAATCGGTTGGCACAACGTCAAATCCTGCTCCCGGCAATAGCATAATGCCTGCTTCCTGAGCCTTTTTGTCCATTTGATGCGCCAGTTCAAATACTGAAATTTCACCTGTAATGTCGAGGTAATGGGTTTTTGTGGCAAGACAAACCTTCATCATTTCTTTGGCCGTGTACATAAATGGCCCGGCACAATGCAACACCACGGTGGCATCAGACAGCAATTTGGTAAGTCCGTCCCGATCCTTCATATCGCAGGCCACATATTCAAAACCTGATTTATCAGATTGGGCTTTCAGCTTATCTGCATTTCTACCCGACAAGAGAATGGGAATGTTTCTTTCCCTGGCAAGATTTACAATAAGACTTCCGGTGTAACCGTATGAACCGTAAACAACAATCTTTGTGTGCATGTGTCAGTCAAGTGTTGGTTTCCAAACGTATATCAGTTCGCCATCTGGATCAACTTTGCCTGTGTCTTCGAAGCCAAGTTTTTCGTAGAGTTTTGATGCAACTGTGTTTTCGGGTTCAAATGAAAGAAATAATTGGTTGAAATCGGGTTTCATGCTCAATTCTTCCATTACGCTTTTCATAGCTCCTTCAGCATAACCTTTTCGTCTGTGTTGTCGATCTATCATAAGCCTTGAAATCCAAAAGTCGGGCAAGTGCTCAACTTTTCCCCACATAATGAAACCTACTAACCGTTCGTCTAAATAAATTCCTCGAAGTTCATAACCTGGAATCGCGTAGGCCATTGCGATGGAAACCGCATTTGGCGAAAGAAGCATGACTTCATTTTTATGAAGTTGCAATTCCAAAACAGCAACGAAATTTCCCCTGACAATGGGGCGCAAATGAACTGACATCCTACGCGGATACTTCCTCTTGCACTGCTGCCTTCTCCTTAAACGGACTTCTCTGTATCCATTCTTGAGGTTTGATGTAGGAGGAAAGTGGTTTAATCAACAGATTGTAGAGGAATCCCGTGTGTTTCAGATAACTGTACATTTCTTCAGGAACAGCACCAACAGTACTTTTAATCTCTGGTGCCGTGCGGCCATAATGCACACGTTTTACCCGGTGCTTGATTGCCAAATCCACATTGTCAAACAAAATACGGTTGAAGAGTTTGTATTTGTTCTGAACTGAATATTCCAACCCAACATAGTGTACTTCAAGGCCGCTGGTTTGCAGGAAAGAAGTGATGAAACCTACCATTCTGCCTTCCGTATGGTCATCGGAAGCTGGTTCGAAATAGGCAAATACCTTATAGTTTTTTCCTAATTGTCTTTTTAACTCACAGAAGTAATCACCTGTGAGATATCCAAGATTGAAATTGGCTTTTCGAGCTACATTCAAGTATAATTCTTCTATTCGCGATTTGTGTGTTTCAAGGCTTTCGCAATCGAGTTCTTTCACAATTAGGTCAGCGCTGTTTTTATAGACTTTTTTAGCTCGTACTCGATACTTGGAAGACATATCAGCGATATAATCGTTATAGCTTTCCCACGAAGAATCAACTCTTAATATCATATCCGAATCGGTAGAAATTTTTCTGAAACTGTGGTTTTTAAGAATGTAGTCGCCCTCCGTTTCAAATTCATAGAGATTCATCATCAAGTAAGCATTGATTTTATCGTCTTTTCGCTCCTTTACAATTTGTTTCATGGTGAGCCTAACCAGTTCAAGACCTTCTGGTTGGTCTATGTCTTCTCTGAAATAAAATCCGTGTTCGCCTGTCATGAAGATGTTACCTGAAACCAGCAATTTCCAGCTGATTCTGTTCAGAGCAGAGTCCAGAAAACGCTGCAGTTTGCTGGTGATGGTATAAAGAGTACCTGAAAATGTATTCGCAGGAACGTAGGCCTTTAACTCTTCTCCCTGGAAATCTACGATCTGAAAATATCCGATACCAACTGCTCGATTTTCCTCGAACATGATGGCATATTGAAAATCCATGCCGCCTGCATTTTTCGATTCAACAATCTCGAGATATGGTGATTGCATGAAAATGTTATCCCAGGGCGCAATATCGTTCCAGATATCTTTTGGTACTGTTTGAAACGTATCGAACAAGGCCACACTATAGGGCGACTTTTCTCCTGCCACCATTTCAAGAGGGCAAGTTGGAAATTTCTTGAGCGGTAATGTTTGTGGATTTGCCATAGCTGTAAAACGTGAATTTAACCAAATTGATGTTGCTTTGGTTCAATGAAATGGTGGTTGTTAAATTCCTTTAATGCGCTGCCACAACTGGCTTAATGCTTTTTTTGGTTCAATATCGTTGTTCCTTACCTGGTGAACCGTGAAAGATTTATAATCGCCTGGCTGATCGGGGAGCAGGTGATAAGATAATACTATGTGCGGTTTTAGTCCATCTAAACCTGCTGCCTGTCCAAACCTGAGATCATGAATGATTACTCTGTCTTCCTGTCGTTCAACAGAATAGTATCCATCGATTGTTTCGATCAAATATTGTACATGCGGGTGATTTTTCATTTCCCCCAGTAAATGCCTGTTTTTTGGAATGGAACTGAATTTTACTTCTTTATTCTCATCGAAATGCGAATAATAGGCAAGGTGGTAGGCATCTTCCGTTTCTGCCGTTACATTCCACAAAAATTGATTGAGTGGGGTGGGTTTCGTGAAGTAGCGCGAGTATTCTATGTTTTGTCTCTCGAATTCCTTTTCAAAAATTGAATCAACGTAGTTTCTGTTAACCAATGTGAAGAGTAAGTACACAGTGCTGATGGCCAATGAATACCGCCCTATTTTCTCCCTGATTTCACTTTGCTTTGGTTTGAACATCAGCCATATTGTGCCAACGAGCATGGGCAAAGTGTAAACCGGATCAACAATAAAGATGCTGCTCCATGAAACACGATATTCCGAGGGCCAAAAGAGTTGGGTGCCCCAAGTGGTGAAGCAATCGAGTAGGGGGTGGGTAACCAGGCTGAGAAAGAACAGGAGCGACCATCCTCGCCACGTGGAATTTTTATCGTTTCGGTAAAGCCGATGAACCGCTATGCCCAATAAGGGTGCTAATACCGCACAAAAAACAATGGAATGCATGATACCCCGGTGAAAGGCCAGGCCATTCACCGTTTCCATTAAAAAGTGACCAATGGCAAAATCAATATCCGGGATATAGCCGGCCACTGCACCCCAAAGGATGGCCTTGTTGCCCATTTTTTTACCGAGTGTAGCTTCACCTACAGCGGCACCGAGCGTGATTTGTGTTAAGGAATCCAACGAACCTCGATTGAAGGCGCAAATATCTCAATTTTCAATGCGCCCGAATTCGCTAACAGCCTGAGTCGGGAAAATGTTTGATTAAACCGGTTTGCTTTCCAACAACCTAAAGAAGGTCAGAAGTGTCGTTGCTCAGCCTGACGTTGGCAATGCTTTGCAAGTCGATTTTACGATGCAATTTGTTCATGGTGAGTTCATCATTTTGTAGATGAGCAACTTTGTAGTCTAGTAAATCCGAAGCTCTTACCAGGTAAAATTCGTCCAATCTGTTTGGCTCTTCGCCTTTGAGAATTACTCCTTTCAACCTTTGGTCATTTTTCAATTCAAATTCACAATATGCGCCAACATAACGAGCAATCTGTCTTTCAGTCATACGGGATACAGTTTCCATAATTAAGGGCTTTAATGTCATTGCAAATTACAACCTCAATGTAACCGAGTCAATCGCATAAAAGCGGTATTTTTTGGTACGTGATTTTACTTAAGTGATTTGAAGTACTTCACGTCTTCTTCCGGGTTTTTATCCTGATCTGCTCGATAGAAGCATCTTATGGTCGGTTGTCCACCGTCTCGAAATCAGGCATTGGACGTTGTGGGGGATTCTGTTGGTGGCCTCGTAGTCAAGGTCTACGAAGAGTTCAGATGTTTGTACAACGTTAATGGTTAAAAAACGCTTGGCGTGGGCTTTAGCCGCTGTTGTGGTGTCGTTTTTTCTTTTTCATTTAGATGATAGCAATGCTCAGACATCATGATTCAGTTGGCCGGCTGTATCAATCAATGTATGATCAATTTTTCAAAAACTTGTTGTTGATTGGATATAATTTCTATGAAGTACATACCCGATGATACGTGATGCAATTCCAGTTTCTTGGATATCATATTCCCTTCAAAAGTGCTAATGATGTCGCCTTTAAGGTCTCTGATATTTATTACAGCGTTCGCTGATAACGTGCTCATGACATCATCGCTCAAATAAACATCGCCTTCATTCGGATTCGGATAAAAAGGGTTTTGTATAGGTGGTTCTGTGACCTCATGAACAAAATCCTGACCCATGCGCTGAACTGCCGGAGTAGCAAATGAATCAGACACCCAAGCAGAGGAATGTGCAAAATTCGAATCACACCAAGATTTAATCTTCCATTCAAAGGCAGTGGAAGCTGGTAAAAACGGGTACATTTTAAATGTATTGTTAGGAGACACCAAATAGTGGTGCCATTGCCCTCCCATTTCACGACCTATTAATGAATATCCAGCAACACCTTGAACAGGCAACCAATTAAGTATCGCTGTGTTATTAGTCAATGGGTCGACCCAAATATTATCAGGGCCATAGCAGTCTGTATAAAATTCTGATCTCGTAGACCAACCTCCACTAAGGGTACCTAGGGAGTCATAGTTTGCTAAGACTTCCCATTCATAAGTCTCATGGGATGTAAGACCAGCGATATCCAAAAAACCTATGTTTCCTGCAATATTGTTCGAAATGTATGACCAGATTGGGTTTGGCTGACCATTTACGAATTTTCTCTTCCCACGTATGATAAAATGATGTGCACCAGGGGTAGGGAGCCAGTTTAATCTTACTGATTTTGGAAGCAAATGAGACTCCCATAATTGCGTAACTGGAGGATAAGGAGCAATACCGGTGGCACCTGCCTGAATGGGTGTATTGGGAAGATTCTCAAAAGCGAAGTCATGAATAGTGACACTATCATGGTACCCGTACACACTCAACCTGATCCATCCGTAGTGAGTTGAACCGTTAATATCCAGTGTTATCCCGACATAACGGTTTTGAAGATTGTACCACACATTCACTTGGTAGGTAGTCCAGCGGTCCTTAGCGTTTCTAGCAAGAAAGTGCTGGCCTCCTTCCCACGTGGCATTTGAATCAATCGTCTGACCACTGGTTAATGGGTGCGGAATATTTTCTGTGCGATACAAACCAAATCCTAGATCGTAAATGACCGGTGCAGGAGACACTGCAATTTGATTCGCACCATATGCTTGTATTCCAACTGTTTTATAGGTGTCATACCATTGGTATGCTACAATGCTAAATCTTTTAAAGATTCGGAAATCTGAGGTTCCATCACCATCGATATCGATCAATCTTTCTCCCACGCCCCATAAGCCATTAAGTGTCAGGTCTGGTGGATTTGTGTAGACAATGCCTGCAGATGCCGTATTGGTTAGCCCAAGAACTGCAGATGCTGTCACTGAGTATGTATGCTTTAAGGCGACAATTAAAATTTTGATTCATGATTCAGTATGATTTTTCTATGGTTATCCATTATCGTTTTCTTCAAACCTACCCAATCCCAAAACAAATTCCAATGACAAAAATCAGGGTGTGTAGAGAGTGTTTTTCAATGCACCACAACGTTTAAATAAACGCCAATGCTGTTTATTCCCCAATATCGCCACTTACAGATAAGTCTTGCCTATAAGGGTTTTTAGCGTGGTATTGGGGAGGGTTTTTATACATATTTTTGCAAGACATGTGTTAAATATAGCCAATTCACCCCAACCGTTCCACAGCCCAACCAGTCTGTGCAGCATGGCGTAGAACCGTGTATTTCCGGTTATACTTCTTTTCAATATAGCGCACTACACGCGTGGGCGAATATTTTCGCTTGCCCCAGTCTTCATTGTCAATCCAGATGATGCCGCCAATTTCCATGGCAAGAACACCCCTGTAAACTTTGCTGCTGCCTCCCCGGCCTCGCCAGGGTTGGCTTTCAAGTTCTTCTCTTGTCATTTTTCTCATGCTGAAACTGTGTTTAGGTTCTGTGAAATGCTAAACAAACGGTGCCTTTTCCAAAACATAACAAGTTTTACACGCAACAAGATTTGATTTATTGTAAACAAGTGAAGGAAGTAATGAAACATGTGAAGAAATAGACTAAACAAGAGACAACAAATACAAAACAAAGCGTGTAATTCCCAAAACAAGAGGTGAAATACCCAAAACAAGTGACAACAAAAGACAACAAAACGGTAGTATTGGAGAAGCCGGAAACCACCATAAAAACCAGGTGGATAGGCATAAAAAAACCCGCACCGAAAACGATGCGGGTACAAAAACTATAAGTAGAAATACTTGTAAATACTAAGGTTGAGGGTCTTCCCCGCCACCACCGGTGGGGCCGGTTTGCGGAAACAAATCATTCAACGCGTCAAAACGCGAATCTGCTCCGGGAAGCCCGTTTTCAGCCGCTGTTTTAGCAGCCATTCTGCCATCGCTGGCAAAATCAAAAGCAAAATGTTCAGCATTCAGTTTCATGTCTGAAATCAGTTCGAGCATGGTGAGCAAACGTTGCTCGGTTTCAACCAACGCCAAATTGATGAATTGAAATTGCTCGGCATCGGCTTCTGGCACTTTGGTTTGTGCGGGTTTCAAATTAGGGTGCCCGTCTTTGGTATCGAAGAAAAAGTCATTAAACGGTTTCCGGGCCACGCCAACCGAAACGCTGGCTTGCCGTTCCTCCTTGGTTAAGGCCGTGTTGGTGTCGTTTAATGCAATAATCTGCGTTTGGGCATCATCTAAAGCAGTGTGAACAGTATCAACGGCAAATTGATCGAAACTTTGTGGTGTGTTTTCAAATGGCATGATTTCATGTTTTTAGTGAGTAATGTTTAATAAACGCAGAAATGGAGACGGGTATTGTTTGGGGTATGGTGATGGTGCTTAATTGAACCCATCATTCCGATTTTACATCGGAATCTCCGTTATACGAGCTATCCGTCTTGTCTTCTCGTACAACTGGCCAGTGTTCACACCGGATATGCCGGATCATGCCCGGCATGACGATTGATTTTCAAATGTGATTTGTGGAACCCGAGCCGTTTGTTTATTCCTAAACAGTACATCAAAAAAGCCCCCACCAACTGGTGAGGGCTTTACCTAAAATGAAGTGTATTTCTTTCGAAAACTATTTCACAATCACCAGTTTATCCACTTGCTGGTAACCATTTTCGCTTTCAATCGCCACCTGGTAGATACCGTTGGCCAAATGGCTTATAGGTAGTTCAATACCATTGTTGGCTTGTGGGTCAATGACTTGTTGGCTGTAAACCAATTTTCCGCTGAGATCGAACACATGGATAGATAACTGTGCATCCATATTATCTCCAAGCGTGAAGAAAACATTAGCTGTTTCTGATGCTGGATTCGGGAAGATTCTGAAATCGAAATGCTCTGATTCTTCCGTAAACAAATCTTCCTCGTTGGCCCCAAAGTTGCCCAAACGGTTGGTACAGGGTGGGTTCAGATTAAGGATGGTGACATCGTAATCTTCAGTCTCCCCAAAATTATACTGGCCGCACGCAGGCTGATAGTGATTGCTCATGATGATTCTCAATCGAGTGCAACCATTACATGCCGTTGAAGGAATGGTGAATTGTGCCAATTGATTTACACCAGTTCCCTGGAAGATCAATTCGTTTGCCGACCATTGCATATCACCATTGTAATCGAAAAGTACACGCCAGTGTGCTTGTGAACCGGTTGGCATGCCTGAGGCTCCTGCTTTCAGTTTCAGAACATAGGAATTGCCGGCTACAAAACTTCTGTGGCAGTAATCACCATATAAGTAACCACCATTATCGCCAGTCACAAGAGGTCCAACCTGGTTGATCCATGCGTTTCCATTATCCAAACCTTCACTGTTGCAGTAGCCTGGTGGTTGGCAGGCTCCATTCGTGTAATGAGTTACACCGCCCCAATAAATTGCCTCACATGGATTACCATAAGTTACACCATCGCATCCACAAACCGGTTGATAGAATAGTGGGCAAGGCGCGGTAGAATCTATTTGGTTTGGATCGATGCATGGACAGCTAACCGTGATGGTGTCGCAATAAACCGCTGTGCAAACATTTCCATTAGGGGTAATGATTGTAGCTGTGAGACAAACCACATAATTGCCACTGTTGGCATAAACGTGGTTGGGATTGTAATCAGTTGAAGTAGTTCCATCGCCCAGATCCCAAAGGGCTTGAACAATAATATTTACTCCTGAAGTGCTTTGGTTGAAAAATTGAATGCCATTACAACCTGAATCGATGGGCGTAAAGAAGGCATGGCATTGTGATCCGAAGTTACATGCACCATTAGTCCAGGCTGAAATACCGTGATAATTCTCCGCAACGCAGGAATTAGAATAAGTAACTGAATCGCAACCGCATACAGGTTGGTAGATTGCAGGACAGGCCACGGTTGTATCGATCAAATTCGGATTGTAACAGCCATATCCGTTGGGTTGTGAAACCGAATCGCAAAAAACATCCTGGCATACAACGCCAGTTAGAGGATTAACTCCCCAAATCGTTAAACATGCCCAGTAGGTTCCTGGAAATGCATATTGATGTAGCGGATCTGTTTGTGTGGAAGTGTGTCCATCTCCAAAATCCCACATCACATTACTGTAGAAACCGGTTGATTGGTTGAAGAAAGCGATGCTCGCCCCTGTGAAACCTGATGTCCATTGGTAAAATGCCTGGCAACCGCCTCCTGTTCCGCCAACTATCACATCTACACAAACAGTATCGGAACAAATTGTACCATTGGGCGAAACAGCCACTAATGTCAGGCAAACATTATAGGTTCCATTTCCGGGGAATTGGTGTTGTGGGTGATAGTCTGTTGAGGTTGTACCATCTCCAAAATCCCAGGAAACATGCCCTTGCCATGAACCAGGAAAACTGGAAGTATTAATGAAAAAATACGTTCCGGATGAATCAGAAACCTGGAACTGGGCATCACAATATGGATTCCCACCTTGAACTACAACAGGCGCACAAATTGAATCTGTACAGATTCCGCCTCCTTGAAATGACAGAATCGTCAGGCAAACAATGTATGTGCCTGGTGCATTGTAAGTATGAACCGGATGCATAAGTGTTGAAGTAGTCCCATCTCCTAAATCCCAATTATAAAACGTGTTGTTGTTTAATGGATTGGAGGTATTGGTGAATTGCACCGTACCCGATGTAGAACCGGCAGAGGTGAAATTAGCTGTGCAATTCAATGGATTTCCCTGAACCACTACTGTGTCGCAATAGGTATCTGAACAAACCACACCTCCGGTTACGGGTACTGTTATGGTAAGGCAAACCACATACGTTCCAGGATTGCTGTACGTATGGGTAGGACTATGAACAGTTGATGTATTCCCATCTCCAAAATCCCAGGAACTCAGGATGTTAGCCGTTGTTGATGAAGATTGATTGGTGAAAACAATAGTTCCAGTGGCGGATGTTGCATTCCAGGAGAAATTGGCCTGGCAAATCGGAGGTGTCCCAGCAACTACAACAGAATCGCAATATATGCTGGTACACAAAACTCCACTAGAAGTGACAGCGGTTATTAGCAAACAAACCTGGTATGCTCCTGGATTGTTGTAAGTATAAGTTGGATGTTGAACATTTGAAGAGCCCCCATCTCCAAAATCCCATTGGTAGGTCATCACCGAATTAAGTGGTGTAGAAGTGTTGGTAAATGCAATGGTTGATTGCGAAAGTGTGGTGGGCGACCAATTGAAGCCTGCCTGACATGATCCAGCACACGGACCGGTTGTAAATGTTGTAACACCGTAATAATTTGTGGCAAAGCAGGCGTTTGGATATTCATTGCCATCGCAGCCGCAAACTGGTGCATATACCGTTGGACAAACTACCGTGCTGTCAATCAGATTGGGATCAATGCACTGTTGTGCGCGTGATTCGGTAATTTGTAAGGTAAGCAGTCCAAAGAGGACAAAACATACCAATGTTGAAATTTTAATAAGTTGCTTTCTCATGTTTGACTTGTTTTGATGAATAATCGTAATCGGTATCGAATTTAACTGCTTGGGTTTGTTTGTGAAAGTACATTTCATGTTGTTTCTCAAATTATTTGCGTGAGTATTTATGTTAATTTGATTAACCTTTTTGCCTGGAACCAGTGGGAGTGGCTCTTTCGGATTGAATCAAATTTACGATTTCCCTATGCAATAATTGCCGATTCCATGCTATTAATTTTCAAAAATTAACTGAGCAATTTGCAGTTGAAATATCAAATGTAAAATCGATTTTTCGGTCAATTCAAACTCTATGCAAAAACATGTTATGATTATACCTCAACACCAACATTCCACTAACAAACGTTGAAAAGAAACACAATCGAAGGAATCACCGAATAGTACTTTTAGCGGGCGAATACTTTAAAAACTGTGGCAGAAAAAACACCAAAACGAGCAAGGAAGAGATTTCAACCTACGCACTTTTACGCTATTGTGAGTGTATCCATTGTGCTTTTGCTCTTGGGGATCGGAGGTATATTGTTTCTGCAAGCCAACAAACTTTCCCGGTATTTCAAGGAGAACATTGAGATTGCCATTATCCTGAAGGAATCAGTCAATGAGGCTGAAATTTTTCAGTTTCAAAAAATGGTGGAAGGAGAACCGTTTGTAAAATCAAGTGAATACGTTTCCAAAGAAACGGCAGCAGAACAAATGCAGGCGGAACTGGGTGAAGATTTTGTTGACTTGCTTGGCTACAATCCTTTGTTCAATGCACTGAACATAAAGTTGCAGGCAGAGTTTGCCAATCCCGATAGCATGGCCATGTTAAATTCAGTTATTACGAGCTACCCCCAGGTTCAGGAAATCTTTATACCCGAATCTTTGATCGAACAAGTTACCTCGCGGATCAAAACCGCTACAATCATTTTTGCCGGAATAGGGTTATTAATGCTCATCATCAGCATAGCCTTGGTTGACAACACCCTGCGTTTGAGCATGTATTCAAACCGTTTCCTTATTCGCAGTATGCAACTGGTTGGCGCTACTCGTTGGTTCATTGTGCGGCCTTTCGTTTGGAAAGGAATTGTCAATGGTTTTATCTCTTCAATGCTGTCGATTGCTGTGCTGGTAGGCCTGTTATACTTTGTTAAGAGCAACTTCCCCGGAGTTTTCGAACAGGATGATTTGGTTAACTTTACAGCCGTTGCCGGGTGCATTCTTTTGCTGGGAGTCTTTTTTTCCTGGATCAGCACCCAACGCGCAGTTAGCAAATACCTTAAAATGAAGCTGGACGATCTCTACTGATCGTCCAGCCTAACAAGCTGAAAGATGAGTGAAAAGAGTTCGAATTCCAACAGTGGCTTTGTCTTCGAAAAAGCCAATTACATTATCATGGTTGCCGGAATGTTGGTGATGGCCATAGGCTATTTGTTGATGGTGGGGGGTAAAAGTCCGGATCCAAATGTTTTTGATGGCGATGCATTGTATAGTTTCAGGCGCATCACCTTGTCACCTATTGTTATTATGATCGGCCTCGGAATAGAAGTGTTCGCCATTTTCTACAAAGCAAAAGGCAGCGAGTAGTTATTCGACATGCCTCTTCAAATTCTGTTTTAACATTCGTATAAATTGGATTTGCTACAAGCCCTGATTCTTGGAATTGTTCAGGGACTTACTGAATTTTTGCCGGTAAGCAGTAGCGGCCATATTGAATTGGGTAAAGCCATTTTTGGTATGGGCGATGAAGAAAACCTCACCTTTTCCATCATTGTACACTTCGCAACAGTATTGAGTACAATCGTGGTTTTTCGAAAAGACATTGTTGAATTGTTAAAAGGTTGGCTGAAGTTTTCTTACAACGATGAAACCAAATTCCTGGTGCTGATCCTGCTTTCAATGATTCCTGTAGGTCTTATAGGAGTTTTGTTTAAAGATGAGGTAGAATCTCTGTTTGCCAACAACACTTTGCTGGTGGGTTGTATGCTTTGTGTTACTGGAACCTTGTTGCTGGTAACCCATTGGGCAAAAGACGCTCAAAAAGAAATTACGCCCCAGCGGGCTTTCATCGTTGGAATTGCCCAGGCTGTGGCGGTTTTACCCGGAATTTCCAGGTCAGGATCAACCATTGCCACCGGATTGTTGCTTGGCATCGACAAAGCAAAAATTGCTCGTTTCTCATTTTTGATGGTGATTCCTCCCATCCTGGGTGCTACACTTTTAGAAGTGAAGGACCTGGTGGAAGCTCCGTCTACACAAACACTTCAAACAGGTGCTTTAGCAATGGGTTTCTCTGGAGCCTTCTTTTCCGGATGGGCTGCCTGTAAAGGCATGATTGAAATAGTGAAAAGAGGAAAAATTACCTGGTTTTCCGCTTATTGTTTTCTCGTGGGAATCATTGCTATTATTGTAGCACTTTACAACTAATACGGCTGCATCTCATTTCTAAAACTTCTTCTTTTTGATCAAACCTTTTCTAAAAAACGAACCAATACCTGATTTTGCCGAAGGGGTTTTACTGCTGATCGACAAGCCCAAAACCTGGACATCGTTCGACCTGGTGAAAAAGATTCGGGGTGCTGTAAAACAAAAGGTTGGCCATGCCGGCACACTTGATCCACTTGCAACAGGATTGATGATTTTATGCACCGGTAAATTCACCAAAAGGTTGAACGAATTGCAAGGTTTGGACAAAGCCTATTCGGGAATTTTCACACTTGGTGCTTCCAGACCTTCCTTTGATGAAGAGACTGAAATTGATCAGACGTTCGACACTGATGAATTGAATGAAGAACTGTTGAATGAAGCAGCAGTAAAGTTGAGCGGTCATCAAATGCAATTCCCTCCAGTGTATTCAGCCATCAAGCAAGATGGTGTGAAACTGTATAAAAAGGCAAGGAACGGAATACCCGTTGAAGTCAGACCAAGACCTGTGGAAATCAAAAAGTTTGAAGTCAACAAGATTGAAATACCACATGTGCATTTTGACATCGAATGTAGTAAGGGAACTTACATCCGTTCAATTGCCCATGACTATGGCAAGATACTTAACAACGGAGCTTATCTACACGAATTGACCAGAACCATGATCGGAGAATATTCTTTGGAGGAGGCTTGGAACCTGGAAGAGTTGGTTGAGGTACTTTATGGGCACTTCGGTCGACCTGTTTATAAGCGTCAACATAAACGAAATCAAAAACAGTCGTGAGAGTTTTTCACGGAACGAACCAACTGCCACAATTCGAAAATTGTGTAATTACTATTGGCAGTTTTGACGGTGTACACCTTGGCCATAAAGCCCTCATCTCTAATATCAACCAAATTGCAAAGGATGCCGATGGTGAAAGCCTGATGGTTACTTTCGATCCGCATCCAAGGGTGGTTATTCAGGGAAAAGATTGCAATCTGAAACTTCTCAATACGCCTACCCAAAAACAAGAACGACTTAAAGCCAATGGCCTTCAAAACCTTGTGATCATTCCTTTTACAAGAAACTTCGCAGATCAAACGGCTGCTGAATATGTAGAAAATTTCCTTTGGAAAAACTTTCAACCACAGACGGTAGTGGTGGGTTACGATCACCATTTCGGTAAGAACCGAGAAGGCAGTCTTGAACTGATGAAACGTTTTGGGAAGCAGCTCGGTTTCCAGGTAGTAGAAATTTCGAAGCAAGAAGTGGATGACATTGCCGTAAGCTCCTCTGAAATCAGAAGGGCTTTGGAAGAAGGCCATGTTCAAGAAGCCAATCGCTTGTTAGGCTACAATTACACTTTGTCCGGAGTTGTGATTCATGGCGAACATATCGGTCAGTCGATTGGGTTTCCAACTGCTAATCTCGGAATTGAAGATGTATATAAACTAATTCCGGCTAATGGAGTTTATGCAGTTATCGTTGGCATGGATGAAAATGAATATCCCGGCATGTTGAATATCGGGAAGCGACCAACTTTCGATGGCCAGAACCAAACTATTGAAGTTCATCTTTTCAATTTTGATGAGCAGATCTATGGCAAACAAATTGATATACGTTTGAAGCAATTTATCCGAAAAGAACGGAAGTTTGAATCGAGCGAAGAGTTGGTTGCGCAACTTTGGCGGGATAAGGCGACAATCCAAAAATTGCTAACTTGAGCTATTCGCTTATAACTAAAACCTTGTTGAACATGAAAATATTTTTTCTTGCCGCAGCCATTTACTCGTTTTGTTTTTTCACCAGCGAAGCATTGGCACAAACCGAAGTTGCCATTGAGGATGTGATGTTTTCAGACAAATGGTACAGCGATCTCGATGATGCTTTGGCCAATGCAGAAAAAGTCCGATATCTGGATTTGAGCCTTCAAAAACTGCGGGAGTTTCCCATGGACATTCTGAAATTGAAACACCTCACGCATTTGTATTTGCCTTTCAACTATTTTCCATCTGTGCCGGGTGAAATCAAACAATTGGAAGCGTTGGAAGAACTGGATTTGAGCGGAACCTACTACCTTAATTCCTTACCCGATGAGTTGGGAGAGTTAAAAAATCTGAAAAAACTGATCGTTAAGGACAACATGTTGCCGGCATCAGTGGAACAAAAGATTAAAAACCTGTTGCCCAATTGCGAGGTTTCCTTTTCAGATCACAAATAGACTTTTAGCCTGGCCGCATTTGAATTCCTTTGTCCAAAAGCGGTCCTGGAGAAAGGAAATCTAATTGCGTACAATTTGCCTGATCCGCGAAATGAATCTCAAGATTAGAGGCTTTTGGGGATGTTTATTGAACATTAGCGATGGTGTCATGGTTTGCCTGGAGTAAAGAATGGAAATAGTTAGCTGTTTGAATTGCCGCCATCTTCCTGCCCTCATTACTGAAGTGAATGATATCGCTGAAATAACCTGGCCTACCTTCAACCTTTTCGGCCAGGTCGAAAAAAGGCACCTTGTGTTTTGAAGCCAGGGATTTCAAGATGAAATCACAATGACCCAACTCTTCCGCAATTCCCTCCAGCGAGAGGCCTGTAGATTGCTTTTCGTTACGACTTTTTACGAGGTCAATACTCTGATAAGTTACTAGGCTTCCTTCCGTAAAAAGTATGGGCCGAATATCGAGTGATCTACAAACCGTAATAATCGTCTCCACATTCACGGCATATTGTCTGTGCGCATCTTCACAATTTGAGGAGGCTGTAGGCTGCCCTGATTTAACGAAGTCTAGGTCATCTGCTTGTTGCTTCCCCTCGCGATCAAACCACCACCACTTTTTCAAAGCCATCCCGATCCTAAGATTTCCGAATGTATTTTGAAAAAATCCACCTTGCCTTCCATACATGTTCCAACTTTGGTTAGGGTCGGAGGCTGGGAGGTTTCGAAGTGGCGTTTTCTCTCGTGAAATCCAGGGAAAGTATTTCAGGTCGTTGTAGCTGTTGCACAACACAAAGTAGTCTGGTTCAAAGAAGTGAAGTTCACCAAGCAGGCTTCCAATAGCATCAAATGTTCGATAACCCGGCACACCGGCATTGATGACCCGAACATTTTGAAGCCCTTGATCATGCAGCAGTTTTTCTGTTTGTTGCGGCCAACTTTCACCAAGTGGTGCAAAAGGATCGAAGACATGAGACCCTCCAAAGATGACAATCCGGATTTCGTTTTGAGATTTGGGGGATTCGATGTCTTCACCTCGGTAGCCGCCTCTTAATTTCAATCGTACTTTGGGATCATTAATTGAATATCCCATAACATCCTGCTCTCGATCATCAATAACGAAATTTCCAAGTGCGGTTGGTTGGTATTGGATCGAACGCTTCGCCAATTGCTCCATATCATGTACAAACAGGGTGCGTAAAACCATTTCAAGATTGAAAAAGAGGATGGCTGTAACGGCAGCAAATTGAAGAATTCGATTCCTTGTTCGATGATTTAAGAACCAGGTTGGAATCCAGTTCCATTTCAAGCCGATCAAAGCTAACGCAGTTATTGCGGAACCGGATAGGATAAGGGTGGTTCGTGGTCCTGAAAAATTGAATTCATCAAACGGCCGGGCAGAAATCATCTGCATGATCTCGAACCTGCAGAGCAGTCCACAAATGATCGTGAATAAGCCCAGTATGAAAAGCAGGAAGTGAAAATCCCTCGAACCAATGTGAGTTCTCATGATTTCAAAAATACCTTTTGGCGTTTGGAAAGTTACAGCTGTCCAGTTACTTCCAACCCATTTCACTGAACGTCCATTGAAATAGTACCGAAACCCTGTTGGCTTCAACATCATGGTTTTTAAAAACGATGAAAGGGTTATCAGTCCAGTGAACTTCCATGAGAGGAGCGTTATGAATGGTAACATCCGGACCTGCAACACGGTTGATGGCTCTACCTGGTCGTTCGGTTTTGTTGATGCCCGCAGCCATTATTTCAAATGTCCGATAGGGCACTCCACCCGGACTTTTAATGACTTCAACATAGTGTTGGTCACCTGTAATGAACATTACGTTTTTAGCCTCTGTTCTCTTGATCAAGTCGAACAATCGATCCCTCGAATTACCAATTCTGATCCAGGCTTCCCACCTCATGGGACGTTTCAGAAGAACCTGGTAACCACTCACTAAGATTCGGAGATCGGCAGGCTGCTTCAATTGTTCTTCAAGCCATTTCCATTGATCTTCACCCAGGGCATCTGCATCCTTTCTTCTTGGGTTATCCCGATTATACCTGCCATCAATTAAAATGAATTGTATGGTTTTTCCATTCGGTTGTTTTTCCATTTTGGCATAATAGATTCCATCGTGATTCTCGGGAATCTCACTTTCCAATTGCCAGAATTTTCTGTGAATCTGTTTGCTCTCTTCGCGAAAAACGTAGTCTTTCCCCGCATTATTGAGGCCGAAATCGTGATCATCCCAGGTCACCAGGAATTTTGACCTGTCTCTTAGTTCTTTGAAACCCGGTTTCGCTTCAAGCACTTCAAGTTGCTTTTGAATATGGTTAGGATCGGTTTCGGTGTCGGCATAAACATTGTCACCAACCCAAACAGTATAATCCGGTTTCAACTCATTCACAATGTAAGGAATGGCAGGGGCTGGTGAGTGCTGGTTATGGCAGCCAATGATAGCGATTTTGGTGATGTCTGCATCTTGGGCAGCCGAAAGCTTGCACAGACCGAGGAGCCAAAAGGCGAAAATGCTGTATTTCACAAGTAGGATTTAGGGTGTCTTAATCAATTTCCCGCCACTTTGATGGTGATAAGTAACGTGCCCACCATTGTTATGAACGATGGTGATGTCTTTGCAGTAGCCCGTATCGATGGCAAGTATTGGATTGTTGGGTGTTCCACCTGGAACCAACACAATGGAAGTAGAATTAGGCAGCGAGATTTTATCCCAGTTGCAGGGATCGAACCAGTCTTGCGAGTAATCACCTTGCCAGGTCCAGATACCGGCAGGACCACTTGGCCCGGGCGAACTTACCGTTGTGTTCAGTACGAATGGGCAACCCAGAAAGTCCGTTACTGTCACCGAATAGTTGCCTGCCGCCAGGTTGTTGACGGTTTGTGTATTTGCACCATTCGACCAGGAATAAGAATAGGGAGGAGTCCCTCCTGACCCTATTGCTTGTGCAATTCCATTATTCGCTCCACAAGTTGCATCCTGTGAGTTTATAGTGCAACTCACGGAAGTCGGATTGCTAATGGTGATGGATTGCACGTCAGGGCAAGTGACCACCACGGGTGCCGAACTCAAACTCACATTGTCTATCGCAAATGAAGGATTGCTTCCATTGTCGTCATCGTTTTTCCATCGGAAACCGATTTTCACGTTGGGATTGTTGTTCGCGCTCGCTGGAAGTGCAACCGAATAAGTTGTCCAGATTCCCATATCGCTGCCACAAGTTGTTGTTTTCGGTGGATCGGCTATTGGCGACCAGGTAGCTCCGTTGTAATACCAAACAGTGCCATTGTCGATGGTTGTTTCGCCTCCTTCCAGGTAAACAAAATCGAGTGTTATGCCCGATTGCCCGGAACAATTGATTACTGGACTCTCTACTCGTTTATCCGTTTCGATACACATGATCTGGAAAAGGATATTGCAGTTTCCCTGGTTTTCGTAATGTGGACCTTCATCGGCCAACAATGTTACCGGAAAAGCTGAAACGTAACCAACGTGCAATGATCGGTTGTTAGAACCCCCACAGCCGGAAGCACAGTTTCCGTTACCGGTCCATTGTGCAGTTGCAGAAACGTACCATCGGTTTGCTTCCGCATCATTGCTGCCTGTTGCAGCAACCGACCATGCTCCATTGGCGGTGTTTAGCCCGTTTGCGATGGTGCCTTGAGCGCAACTTCCGCCTCCAAAAGTTTCAGTCCAGAAGGTTGTTGGTGCTCCGGTTCCAGCATCGGTTACCGTTACAGAATAAAATCCCGGACACAATCCATTCACAGTGGCGGTGTTGGCTCCGTGGCTCCATTGGTAAGTGTAGGGCGGATTTCCTCCGGTTGCCACGGCCTGGGCAACACCGTCACAAACGCTGTTACAAGAAATCGGGTTGGAATTTATAGTGGTACTTGGACCACCGCTTCCACCTCCTGAAATAGTGACGTTGTTGGTTGCAGTGCAGCCCTGGGCGTCCGTAATCGTGAGGGTGTAAACCCCGGAACATAAATTCGAAACCACAGCTGAAGTAGCATTCCCGGTTTGACTATCCCAGAGATAATTGAAGGGCTGTGTTCCACCTTGCGGATTGGCAGATGCTGCTCCATCGCATTGGCCGCAGGTGGCTGCTGTCGGTGTGGCGAAAACGGTTAGTGCGGCATTGGCTGAAACATTTACGCTGGCAGTATCGCTGCATCCTGATGGGCCATCCGTGAAAGTAACCGTATAGATTCCAGCCGAAAGATTGGTGATGGATTGTGAGGTAGCACCAGTGTTCCAAAGATAGCTGTAGCTCCCTGAACCTCCGCTCACCAAAACTTGTGCTGATCCTGTGTTTCCACCAGAACAACTAACGGTTTGTGTGTTAAAGTTGGTACTGAATAGCGGGCAACATGGGTTTGGTTCAACTGAAACATCATCTATGAAATAATAGGCAAATGGATTGGCTAAAGCGTTGGGATTAGCACACTGGCGGTTTGTTCCACCATCACCGAAAAAATTGCCGATAGTCAGATAGCGTTCACCACCCGTGGCGGTGTAGTTCCATTGAAGTCTGGTCCAGCCAACTGTGTCGGTAATCGCTGCGCCACCCCATTGCAGTTGGGGTGTAACAGGTAAAGCGCTTGATGCACCCGTTGTTGCACATGAGATCTGCAATAATGAATTTGAGAAATAAACACCAAGGCTACTTGAGGAATACATGGTTTGGTTGGGAAGATTCAGGTAGAAGGAAACACAGTAATCCTGGCCTGCAATTAGGGGAGATGAAAGTGTTCCTTCAGCATATTCTCGCCATCCTGAGCCACCCAATCCCTGGCATGAAAAAATGAACAGGTCCTCATAGACAATGAAACCACCCATGCCACCTCCGGTTCTTGGATTTTGGTAACCCAAAATGTTGTTGGGTGGCCCGAAGAAAAACGCACAGGTATGATACAAATCGGAAGTGGAGCAAGTGTCACCAACCAGGTTGATCCATGGTGTGTACCAATCAACTGCCAGGTCGAATTCGGAAATTCCCTGCGGGCACGAAGTATATTGTTCGAAACTGGGATTGAGGACCAGGTTTTGAGCTGAAATTGAAAATGAAAAAATGCAGAATGGCAAGAGAGCCAGGCAACGTTTGAAGGTCATGATTATTGGGTCTTGTTGTTTCCAAAGTTAAGTTTTCGGTGGCAGATTCGGAAAGGAAAGTCTCGTGGGATTGTTGGGTGAAGTGAATCAATTTCCTAACCTATAAATTTGTGGCCCACACCCTTCAACTGAAATCGGGAATTGACCGCAGACATTCACAAAATTCTTAAGGAAAATTGGGGCTATGACCAGTTCAGGCCTCTGCAAGAGGATATCATCCAATCTGTTATGGTTGGGAAAGATGCCCTGGCTTTGATGCCCACCGGGGGGGGTAAGAGTTTGTGCTACCAGGTTCCAGCTTTGGCCCAGGAAGGTATTGCCATTGTAGTTTCTCCTTTGATCGCTTTAATGAAAGACCAGGTGATCAATCTCAGAAAACGTGGCGTGAAAGCAACAGCTGTTTTTTCAGGAATGAAACCCCGGGAAATTGATGTAATCCTCGATAATTGCATTTACGGAGATTTCAAATTGCTTTACGTTTCTCCCGAGAGATTGAAAACAGAGTTGTTTCTTGAAAGGGCCAAACAAATGAAGATCTCATTGTTAGCCGTTGATGAAGCGCACTGCGTTTCTCAATGGGGTTATGATTTTCGACCAAGTTATTTGCAGATTTCGAAATTCCGGGAGTTGATTCCAGAGGTTCCCGTTTTAGCACTTACGGCTACAGCCACAGAGAAGGTTCGCGAAGATATCTGCGACAAACTGGCCCTTAAAGAACCTGCCCGATTTATCAAAAGTTTTTCAAGGGAAAACCTTTCCTACCTGGTTCTTCATGAAGAAGGAAAACTGGGCCGAATGAAACAGATTTTTCAGAAACAACAGGGCTGCGGAATTGTGTATGTGAACAGCCGGAAGAAGACCCGGCAAATTGCTGAAACTCTTTGGAAAAGTGGAATTAAAGCTGGTGCGTATCATGCTGGTCTCGATCACAAAACCCGTAGTGAACGGCAGGAAATGTGGATGGAAAACAAGATTCGGGTGATGGTTTGTACCAATGCATTTGGAATGGGCATCGACAAACCCGATGTAAGATCCGTTGTTCATGCCGATATGCCCGAAAGCCCCGAAGCTTATTACCAGGAAGCCGGGCGCGCGGGCCGTGATGGGGAATCCTCTTATGCAGTTTTACTCTACAATTATTCAGACAAAGCCGACCTGGAAAGAAGATTTGATACGGCATTTCCAGATGTTGAGGAGGTGAAGCGGGTTTACCATGCTTTAGGCAATTATTTTCGATTGGCTGTAGGTAGTGGCGAAGGCGAAACATATGAATTCGACTTGTTGGAGTTTGCCAACCACTATGACCTGAAACCTGTGGTGGTGCATCGCTGCGTCAAGATTCTCGAACAGCAGAATTTGATCTCGGCAACTGACAGTGTTTTTATGTCATCGCGAATAAAGGTGATCGTTGACAACCATGCGATCTACAAATTCGAAATTGCCAACAAGCGGTATGAACCATTGATCAAAATGATTTTGCGCACCACCCCAGGCGTGTTTGAACATTATGCTAAAATCGATGAACGGAGAGTTGCGAAACAGCTGAACATTCAACCCAAGGTGGTTTATGAGCAATTGAAATACATGGAAAAATGTGGTTTGCTCCACTATAAAGTGGCCACCAGGAAACCTCGCCTGACTTACCTGACACCGAGGCTCGCAGATGAACAAATGCTGATCGACACTACATTGATCGATCATTTGCGTGAAACCAAACGCCATCAGATCGGTGCCATGATAGAATATGCCACCGACCAGATTCATTGTCGCCAGCAGCAGTTGTTAGCCTATTTTGGTGAGTTCAACACACAATCCTGCGGCCAGTGTGACGTTTGCAGGAAGCGTAAAAAATTGAATCTGAGTGATGTTCAGTATCAGGAAGTGGTGAACGAAATCAAGGAAAACCTAGTGCGAGAACCGATGCCTATAAAATTGCTTGTAAACAATCTGGCTTCCACTGAAGAAGAAACCGCTCTGAAAACGGTCAAATGGCTTGTTGATGCCGGTCGATTAACCCAATCTGATAACTACCTAACCTGGAACGATTGAAACGCGTAATCTGCGCTGTTACCAACGATCTGAACTTCGATCAGCGGATGCATCGCATTTGTGGGGGTTTGGTTGATTCCGGCTTTGAAGTAACCCTGGTAGGGAGGGATAGATCGAGTTCCTGTGAACTCAATTCCAGGCATTTCGCACAAATCAGGCTCAATTGCTGGTTCGAAAAAGGAAAGCTGTTCTACCTCGAATTCAACCTTCGCTTGTTTTTTTTCCTGTTGAAACAGAAAGTCGAAATCATCAATGCAGTTGATCTGGATACTTTACCTGCTTGTTTCCTTGCCGCCAAAATGAAAGGTTCCAAATTGGTTTTCGATGCGCACGAGTATTTTGAAGAGGTTCCTGAAGTGACCCATCGGCCAATTATAAAATGGATATGGTCAAAAGTTGGTAAGATGTTGGTTCCACGGGCTGATGCAGCTTACACGGTGAACGATTCATTGGTTCGAACACTCTCGAAACGATACAATAAAAATTTCTCAAGCATTTTGAATGTGCCTCCTCTCAAAGCCGATTCCCAATCTCCAAAAGAGGTTTCTGAGGATCGTTATTTGCTTTACCAGGGAGCGCTCAACAAAGGCCGTGGTTTGGAACAATTGCTGGAAGCCATGAAGGAGATTGATCTACCCCTGAAAATTGCGGGCGAGGGCGATTTATCAGAACAATTGAGAACTCTTCACAAGCGGTTGAATCTGGGCGAAAAGGTTGAATTCCTTGGAATGGTCAGTCCGGCACAACTGCGAATTTTAACTGAAAATGCTTATATTGGTCTGAATCTCCTTTCTGATGAGAGCCTCAGTTATCAATTGTCGCTCGCCAATAAATTTTTTGATTACATGCATGCCGACATTCCATCGGTAAACATGAGTTTTCCTGAATACCAAAGCATCAATGGGCAATTTGAAGTTGCTGTATTAATTGAAAATTTGGACGTGCATAAAATATCGGGAGCCATAAACAGTTTAGACAACAATAAAGAACTTCACACTAGGTTGAGTGCCAATTGCAGCAAGGCGTGTGAGGTATTCAACTGGCAAAATGAAGCAAAAAAATTGGCTGATATTTACACCTCTTTATGAACGATTACCACATACACATTGTGTCTTTTCAGATACCGTACCCTGCCAATTACGGGGGGGTGATAGATGTTTTTCATAAAATTAATGCACTGCATGAAATTGGTGTTAAGGTTCACCTGCATTGCTTTCAATACGATAGAGAAGAATCACCGGAGTTGCATCAAATTTGCCATGAAGTAAACTACTATCCACGCACAAGTTTTTACAAAACTTTCTATAGCCAGGTGCCCTTTATAGTCGGTAGTCGTAAATCGCAGAGCCTGTTGGCAAAACTTTCTGAAGATGATTATCCGGTAATTTTTGAAGGTCTGCATACTTGTTTCTACCTGGAGCATCCTACGTTGAAAGATAGGGTGAAGGCGGTTAGAATGCACAACATTGAATGGGACTATTATCGCAACCTTGGTAAAGCAGAACGTAATTTTTTTAGAAAATTCTACTTCTACGCGGAATCGAGAAAACTGAAATCTTACGAGGGTACGCTTGAAACGGCCGAACAAATCTTTGGAATTTCCAGAAAGGATACTTCTTACTTACAAGAAAAATTTGAACACGCAGTTTACTTGCCTCCTTTCCACCCTCATGGGTCTGTAGTATCAAAGACCGGTGGTGGAGAGTACGCCCTTTACCAGGCAAATTTAAATGTGGTGGAAAATAACCAGGCTGCTCTCTTTCTTGCCCTAAAAGTCTTCAAGGAAGTTGATAAACCCCTGGTAATTGCAGGTCGTAAGCCATTGAGCAGTTTAGTGTCAGCAGTTAAAAAGCTTGACAATGTAGAATTGAGAATTGACGTTTCGGATGAAGATCTTCAAGAACTTATATTAAATGCTCAAATGAATGTATTGCCCACGTTTCAACCAACCGGGATTAAACTAAAGTTGTTGAACGCCTTGTATAATGGCAGATGGTGCCTAACCAACGAAACTATGGTTAATGGAACCGGTCTTGAGAGTCTTTGCGTTGTATGCCCATCGGCCGATGAAATGCAAGAATCTGTACTGGAATATTTTGAAAAGCCTTTCGAGCAATCTGAAATAGACAAAAGAACCAAACTGCTGGATGTGCAGTTCTCCAATCGTTCCGGAGCCGAATTGATTCTCAGAAAATTATATTCTCTTCCTGCCGAACCGTCCCGTTCGCGCACCGAAGAATCCGAGCCGGAAATTTCTCAATAATGTGATAGTCGTGCGTGGCCATCAGCACCGCACTTCCAACTTCTTTGTTTACTGATACCAACAAATTCAGGATGTCGTCTGTGGTGTCAGGATCTAAGTTTCCGGTTGGTTCATCAGCAATAATTAGCTCAGGTTTGTTCAATAAAGCGCGTGCTATCACAACTCTTTGTTGTTCCCCTCCCGACAGTTCATGCGGCATTTTGAAACCTTTGGTTTTTAAGCCAACCCTGGCCAAAACTTCATCGCAACGACTGGTCATTTCTTTTTGTTTTTTCCAACCTGTTGCTTTCATGGTGAAGAGTAGGTTCTCGTTCACAGTCCGATCAAACAACAACTGGAAATCCTGGAAAACAATACCAAGTTTTCGTCTCAAAAATGGTGTCTCTTTTTTCTTCAATTTGTTTAAATCGAAACCAGCCACACTTCCACTTCCAGTAGCAATTGGTAATTCCCCATACAACGATTTCATCAAAGTGCTTTTACCACTTCCGGTTTTTCCAATCAAATAAACAAACTCTCCTGCCTCAACCTCAACATCAACATCATGTAAAATCAGGGATTTCCCCTGGTAGATATTAACGTCTTTCATCTGAAGCACTGAGGAAGATTCCACTAAAAATCCAGTTTTTGAAGTTTACCAAACGGAATATCCGCTATGATGTTTTTCAGTTTGCCGATTTTATCTTCAAGTCCAACCTTGGTCAACGCTCTTTCCGGTCGGTCTGCCCGAAAGTAAGCCAACAACGTGAACTGATCGTCACGCAGCTGCACATAATCCGGTATTCTTACCTTGCCTTTGATCTTGATGATATACAAATCTGATGTTTTCGAGCGGTAAAGATATAGATGAACATGCTACAACGCTCTGCCTTCAAGGCCAACTTTTCCACCAAAGTATTCAGACAATCCCAAATTCCTAAAGTAACGAATGCACAATAGGCTAATTTTGCGACATGCAATTGAAAAATGACTTGATTTTAAGAGCTGCCATGGGTGAATCGGTTGAACGCACACCGGTTTGGTTGATGCGACAGGCAGGTAGGATATTACCACAATATCGTGCTGTAAGGTCCAGCCTTTCTGGGTTTAAGGAACTGGTTGAAACACCTGAGCGAGCGGCAGAAGTGACCATTCAACCCGTGGATGAATTAGGAGTTGATGCGGCTATCATTTTTTCGGATATCCTGGTAATTCCTGACGCCATGGGATTGCCGTACCAGATTAAGGAAAGCGTGGGGCCTGTTTTTTCAAAACGTGTGGAAAGCAGGGCGGATATAGATGGACTGAAAATCGTAGAACCAGAAAAGGACCTTTCATATGTGCTGGAAGCCATAAAATGTACTAAGAGAGATTTGATGGGAAGGGTACCGCTAATTGGTTTTGCAGGTGCTCCGTTGACCATCTTTTCTTACATGATCGAAGGTGGAGGGTCTAAGACTTTTTCCCATGCCCGGAGGATGTTGTATAAATCGCCAAAGGACAGTGTGGAATTGCTTCAAATGATTACAGACAGTACGATTGAGTATTTAAAAGCACAAATCAAAGCAGGAGTTGATTTGGTGCAATTGTTCGATTCGTGGGCTGGAATTTATGAGCCTGAACAATACCAGGAATTTGGACTTTCGTTCATTGCTCAAATTTGCGAAGCCCTGAAAGCAGACCCCGAAACAGCCGAAACGCCTATTACAGTTTTCGCTAAAGGGGCGCACGAGAGTTTGCCTGAAATTGCTCACACATGTTGTAATGTCATTGGTCTCGATTGGAACATTTCCGTGAATCGTGCAATCGAATTGGCTCAGGGAGGTCATACATTACAGGGGAATCTTGATCCTTGTGTTTTGTATGGATCAAAAGAATTGGTAAGAGCCAAAACACAAGAAATGTTGAACGCCTTTTCTGGTCATTCGCATATTGCCAACCTGGGCCATGGAGTTTACCCAGACACTCCATTGGAGAATGTGAAAGTGTTTGTTGATACTGTGAAAGAGTTCAGACATCATTCAGTGGAGAGTGTTTCATGATTGCTATAGTTCAGGCAGTTTTACTTCTGATTGCTATCGTTCAATCATTTTTTTTCTTACTGCTGCCTTTCATAGTAATTGAATCTGCCAAGCGTAACAAAGTAGTCAAGTCCATTGGCCCTGTCGTGATTTGTTATGGCCTGGGCATGTTGGCTGGCAACATCCCCGGAATGCCTCTTGACCGCGGATTATCGGAAGAATTTCAAGGCTTCACGGTGGCTTTGGCCATCCCCATGTTGTTGATCTCAACCGATGTGCTGGGATGGTTGAGATCTGCCGGGAAATCAGTTTTGTCCTTTTGTCTTTCTATAGTTGCTGTTACTATTTCTGCATGCACCATCAGCTATTTCATGCTTGGCGAAATGCAGGAAGTTTGGAAGTACTGTGGTATGATGATAGGAGTGTACACAGGGGGAACACCCAACATGTCGGCCATTGGATTGGCCCTTGACGTGCCGGATGAAACTTTCGTTTTGATCAATGCCACAGACATTGTATTCAGTGCTACTTACCTGTTCTTTTTAATCTCAGTTGGCAAAAAGGTGCTCTCGTTGTTCTTGCCTCAATACCAATTTCTAAAAGGAAACGTGGAAGTAAAAGACGAACAACCTTCTTCGACATTATCCTTGAAAACAAAAGCAGTTTCTGTGCTAATATTGATTGTTATAGCGGCAGCTGCACTGGGAGCAAGTGCAGGTTTATCTATGTTGATTGCAGGAGAGATCACGGCACCGATCACTTTGTTGGGCGTTAGCCTGGCGGGCGTAGGGCTTTCTTTTGACAGAAAGATCCGGTCGCTGCCTTTTTCTTACGATTTTGGTGAATACCTGCTTTTTGTTTTCTGCCTGGCTATAGGAACCACATCTTCCATTGTGGAATTGATCAACTCCGGCTCGATTGTTTTTGTTTATGTGGGATTAGTGATTTCCATGGCTATATCGCTGCATTTCCTTTTAGCTGCCATTTTTAGGATTGATGTAGATACGGTGATGGTGACATCTACTGCCGGCATTTTAGGACCAGCGTTCATTGGTGTAGTGGCCTCTGCCCTAAAAAACCGGGAGATTGTCGTAGCTGGAATTGCCACTGGTTTGGTGGGTTATGCGGTGGCCAATTTTCTGGGAATGGGGGTGGCTTATGGCTTCAGGTATTGGTTTTACTAAACCTTTGGCTTGAATTGGCCAAAGCGTTGATCGATTGTTGCAGTTGCTCCTGTTTTTTCCGTTTTTCTAACACCGAAGGGGGCGCAACACGTTCTGCACAGTCATTGGCGGGACATCGTTCACAAGTATCATTCACTTCTCTCACTTTCACTTTTGGATCATTCCAAAAAGCAACTTTTTTCTTGAACTCATTGGACATCAGGAAACCAATAGAAACGCTGGAAGTTGTATCTGGTGTCGGTAACATCGGTCTCGCAATTGAGATCACAAAATACTGATTGGGAGAATCAATGTATTTTGAAATCTGAGCACCTACAATAGCATTGGGTACTTTTTTCTGTCCCAGTTTTTTGTTTAGATCCTCCAAAATTGTAAGGCTGATCCAGCGCCTGCAATAATGTTCTCTGGTTTCGTTGGCGTGCGGATTGTGCTGTCGCGAAAGATGGAGTTCTTTAGTCAAAGCAAACTTGTCAGAGGCATTATGATTGCTGAATCGTAGAAAGAAAAGGCCCTTCAAACCGAAGTCTTTAGGAGCAATACTTGTTAAACGATGCAGGAACATCTCTGGCGAAGCATTGTACTTTTTCATTATCGTCAGGAAGTCTTTGCCACTCCATTTTGGTTGAGCGAAGAATGAACTCAAATCTTCATTCAGGCTTTTACGGTTAATCAGCAAGGCACTTGCAAAATATGATGCTCGGAAATTGTTCAGGACTTGCTCAAACGATTTCACTTTCAGCCATGAAAAAGTGTAGGGCCGTTCCTTTATTCCCAGGAAGTGAAAACCAATCTCCCGTGCTAAAACAAAGGCTCGTTGGGTTTTTGAAAGGTCTTTGTTGATTAGAAGTCGATTCACTTTTCCGGGTATCAAAAGTGAACGAAAACTATTCAGATTTTCAAATGTCGAAAGTCCATCATTGTCCATTTCAAAGCCATTCTCAATCAGCACTTGCTCTAGGTTTTTTGGATCGAAGGGAGGTGCAGTTTCCAATTCATATTCTTCAACAAAAGAGTCAACTGCAGCTTCTATGTCTTCAAAAAAGTTGTCCTGAATTTCCTGAAATGAGCGCAATGCAGCGAAATAGAAGTGTTCCTGCTGCATGTCATAGTTGCGTGCAATTTCTATCAAGGTAGTTATGAAAGCGTTCACACGGGTAGGTGCCTGAGCAATCATTTCGATGATCCGAGATAGGTTAATTCCAAAAAGGTCGAGGGGCAGATCATTCAGAATATTCGACTGTAGTAAATCACCCACAGGTTTTAAAGACCCTGTGAGCTTCAATGAAACTAGTTTGTCATAAGGTACATTCAGCGCCTCTGCCAAAGCCATGATTTTATCAGCCTTGGGATATTTTTTCCCTTTTTCAATTTCATTGAGATAGGAAACTGCTATGCCCGATTTGTCTGAAAGCTCCGATTGTGAAATCTTCTTTTCGGTTCTGAACTGCCTGAGTTTGAGACCAAAGATGAGCTTTATGTTGTCCTGCGATGATTTCATAACGGGCTGCAAAATAGCAGCGAACTTTTAACAAAGTCAAAATTACCTGAAAAAACGGAAAGTCCTCATATAGCGAATTGTTGAAAAAAAGTGAAAATTTGTTGTTTAGCGAAAATTCGCTTGTTTATTCGAAAATGTCGTTTTAGCTTTGCACTATCAATTTTTGGCTCTCTCATCAAAACTGATATAAATGGTTTCATCTGCTGAACAAACTCTGACATCAGTACAAATCAACGGAAGTGTTTCCGGGCGATATGCTGAAATTCTTTCGCCCGAAGCACTTACTTTTCTCGTTGAGCTTCATCGAAAATTCAATTCCAGGAGATTGGAATTGCTCCAACTGAGGCAAGTACGTCAACTAAGAATTGATGGTGGTGAAATGCCCGACTTTCTTCCTGAAACCAAACATGTCAGAGAATCTGATTGGATCGTAGCTCCTTTACCGGCTGATCTTCAGGACAGGCGTGTGGAAATTACCGGCCCTGTTGAAAGAAAAATGGTAATCAATGCCTTGAACAGTGGAGCCAACATGTTCATGGCAGATTTCGAAGACTCAAATGCCCCCTCTTGGCAAAATTGTATAGAAGGACAAATCAACTTGTTTGATGCCAATGCTGGCACGATAGACTATACCAATTCTGGAAATGGAAAGCGTTATAGTTTAAAGGAAGAAACTGCCACTTTATTGGTTCGACCGAGAGGATGGCATTTAGAAGAAAAACACATTTCCATAGATGGTGTGAATGCTTCTGGTTCATTGACGGATTTCGGTCTATACTTCTTTCATAATGTTAAGCAACTGATGAAAAAGGGTAGTGGTCCTTACTTCTATCTGCCTAAACTGGAAAGCCATCTTGAGGCAAGATTGTGGAACGATGTATTCGTATTTGCTCAAGAATACCTGGATGTTCCGGTAAGAACCATCAAAGCCACCGTGCTGATTGAAACAATTCTCGCGGCTTTTGAGATGGATGAAATTCTGTATGAACTACAAGAGCATTCAGCAGGATTGAACTGTGGCCGATGGGATTACATTTTCAGTTTCATTAAGAAGTTTCGGAGGCACCCAAAATTTGTTTTGCCTAACAGGGCAGCCGTGGGGATGACTGTGCATTTTATGCGTTCTTATTCGTTGTTGTGTATTAAAACATGTCATAAAAGAAATGTACATGCTATGGGTGGAATGGCCGCTCAAATACCAATTAAAAATGACGAAGTCGCCAACCAGGCTGCTTTGGAGAAAGTGAGAGTAGATAAGGAACGTGAAGCAAAAGATGGACACGATGGTACTTGGGTGGCACATCCAGGACTGGTGGCCATTGCTAAAGAACAATTTGACAGGTATATGCCTTCCCCAAATCAGATTGGTAATAAACGAGAAGATGTTCAGATTTCGGCTGAAGACTTGTTAGCTATTCCAGAAGGGACTATCACCGAGGATGGACTGAAGGTTAACATAGATGTGGCTATTCAGTATCTGGCTTCATGGCTGGGAGGAAATGGATGTGTTCCCATTTACAATCTGATGGAAGATGCCGCAACAGCAGAAATCTCTCGAGCGCAAGTGTGGCAGTGGATCCATCATAATGGGGTAAAACTCGAAGATGGTAGAGAAGTAACTGAAGAATTTTATAAAAGTCTGGTTCCCGGTCAATTGAAGAAAATTGAGGAAATGGTGGGAACCGAAAACTACCAAAACGGCCACTATAAAGAAGCAGTGGAGCTGTTCAACAATCTTGCATTACAACCAGATTTCGAGGAATTTTTAACCCTTGGGGCTTATAACCAATTGAAATAAATTTAATACAAACCATTAAAGTTTAAACCCATGACACGACAGGAAAGAATTAACAGTTTAGTTGCCAATTGGACCACAGATCCAAGATGGAAAGGAATCGTCAGGCCATACACCGCTGAAGAAGTAGTTGATCTTAGTGGATCGGTTCAAATTGAATACACCTTGGCGCGATTGGGTGCTGAAAAATTATGGAATAGATTGAACAGCCAAGATTGGGTGGCCGGTCTTGGTGCATTGACTGGAAACCAGGCTGTGCAGGAAGTAGCAGCTGGATTAGAAGCGATTTACCTCAGTGGCTGGCAAGTTGCTGCAGATGCTAATCTTGCAGGAAGCATGTATCCTGATCAAAGTTTGTATCCGGTAAACAGCGTTCCAAACGTGATTAAAAGGATCAACAATGCCTTGCTTCGAGCAGATCAAATCCAAACGGTTAACAAAGACGGTGACGTTGATTGGATTGTTCCAATCGTTGCTGATGCGGAAGCAGGATTTGGCGGGAACCTCAATGCTTTCGAACTGATGAAAGCGATGATAGAAGCAGGTGCAGCTGGTGTTCATTTTGAAGATCAATTGTCTTCAGCTAAAAAATGTGGGCACCTTGGTGGTAAAGTGTTGGTGCCAACCAAAGAAGCGATTAACAAATTGGTAGCAGCTCGCTTGGCAGCAGATGTGATGGGAGTTCCAACGTTAATAGTTGCCAGAACCGATGCAGATGCGGCAAACCTGATTACCAGTGATATAGATGCAAGGGATCACAAATTCCTTGATGGAAAGCGTACCTCAGAAGGCTTTTTCGGAGTCAAAAATGGAATTGAGCAGGGCATTGATCGTGCCATTTCTTACGCACCTTATGCTGATCTGATCTGGATGGAAACTTCAAATCCTGATTTGGGACTGGCTCGTGAATTCGCTGAAGCAGTTCGAAAAGAGTACCCAAATAAAATGTTGGCTTACAATTGCTCACCTTCTTTCAATTGGGCTGCTCATTTGAGTGTAGCTGAGATGGAAACTTTCAGAGAAAACCTGGCTGAAATGGGTTACAAATTCCAATTCATTACACTGGCAGGATTCCACGCTTTGAATACAGGAATGTTTGAATTGTCTAAAGCTTATAAAGAAAGAGGAATGGCTGGTTATTCAGAATTGCAAGAGCGTGAGTTCGCTTTGCAAGGTGATGGCTACAAGGCGGTGAAACATCAATCATTTGTTGGAACAGGTTATTTCGACAAAATTCAAGATACTGTAATGCAAGGTCATGCTTCAACCTCAGCCATGAATGGCTCAACGGAAGAAGAACAGTTCCATTAAACCGAACTTGAGTAGGGCAACCTATTCTTGATAGCAGATGAGAGACCCGTCCGCCAATTGGTGGATGGGTTTTTTTTGATGGCAAGAATTACCAGTTTGATCGGCTGCAAACCAATATTCATCATGTTTTTCAAAACATTTTTCCTTAACTTGCGTCTAACTTTTATAGGACTCTCCACAGGTGACCTATTCAACTCCTCCTCTCGCCAATCATGCAAATTTATTAGATGACTTGATTGTTCAATGGAACAGGTATTATTAGCATTTACTGTAATTCTTGCATCAACGGTGAAGTTTATGGTTGGGGTTGTTTTCGCTACCGCTGGCCAGATTGGTCTTCTACCATCCATTTCTCTAACTGTTGGTGGCGGAATGATTGGAATCTTCGCATTCACATTTTTTGGTAATAAAACCAGGAAGTTCATAAATAACCATGTTTCTCACAATCGCATGAAAATCAACCGCAAAACACGCTTGATGGTGAGAATTAAAAACTCCTTCGGGCTTCCGGGAATTGCGTTTCTGACACCTATTTTACTTTCAATTCCTGTTGGCGTATTAATGGCTACTGTTCTGACTTCCAATAAACGAAAGATTTTTTCCAGCATGTTTGTAAGCCTGTTGTTTTGGAGCGCTTTGCTCTTTGTTCCTTACTATGCTTTTGGAATCGACATTCAAGCTTGGGTAAAAGATGTTGTGATTCCCTAATCGCTTCTCGTTTTTCTTTTCTTCCTTTGAATTTATTGTTCTCAATTAAAACTAACTGAAATGCGCACCGCAATTATCGGCTGTGGAAACATGGGCCGAACTTTCGTGGAATGCTTTATGAAAAGTCATTCCGTATCCAGAAACGATCTATTGATTGTCGATCATTCAGAAGAACGCTGTAGCAGGCTGTTGGAAGAAGGATTTACTCATGTCCACACACGCCCGGGAGCGTATTTGGAGACTGCAGAATTGATCATTCTTGCGGTTAAACCCCAGGATGTGGAAGGACTGTTTAAGGAGATCAGACAATTTGTAAATGCCGACCAGGTTACTCTTTCAATTATGGCCGGTAAGACGATTCAAAGTATTCGTGAAGGCCTGGGAGTTTCTAAAGTGATCAGGGCTATGCCAAACTTACCGTGCCAGGTTGGTATGGGGATGACCGCCTTCTCAGCAACGGATGAAGTGGGCAGAAGAGAATTAATAGAAGTTCAGAACCTTATAAACACAACCGGTAAATCAATGTATTTCGATGATGAGGGGCAACTTGATGCCGTAACAGCGCTTTCGGGAAGTGGGCCTGCTTACGTGTTTTATTGCATGCAGGCCATGATTAAAGCAGGGAAGGAGATGGGCTTCACGGATGCCGAGGCAGAACTTTTGGTACTGCAAACGTTTGTGGGTTCGGTTCATTTAAAACTAAAAAACGAAATCTCACCTGAGGAATGGATTGAACGTGTTACCTCAAAAGGAGGTACAACGGAGGCGGCAGTGCAAGTATTCGGGAAAACAAAAATGGACGAGCACATGATTGCGGGCGTGAAAGCGGCATTGAACCGTTCCCGGGAACTGGGCGCCTAAGAAATCGTCAAGATTTAAAAAAGAAAAGCCGCTGTATTTCTACAGCGGCTTTTCTTTTTTGTGAAGTGTTAGACTGTTAGTCTACTTTTTGAAAAGTTAAACTCCTTACAGTTTGTCCGTTTACATCGTTCAGCACTAACATGTATTGAGCAGCAGCTAAATGAGCTACATCAAATTGTTGAGTGGAAGTTCCTTCAACAGAAAACTTTGACGTTTTGAGCATATTCTTTTTCCCACCCATATCGTACAATTCAACGATCAGGTCAACTTTTTCATTAGAAGTTAACTGAACATTTAACATGTCAGTAGCTGGGTTTGGATAGATGTTGTAATTAACTTCAACACCGGTTTCAGCAACGCCTGAAGCAGTTCTTGAAGCATCAGGTTGTTGAAAACCTTGTGTTAGTATAATAGATCCGGTAATTGCAGTTTCAATGACAGGCTCGCCAATGGTGTATGACAAACTGATGTCACCATTCTCAACATAATCACCGGCAGTACCGATAACTTGACGCTCAAGTGATTGAGCCATGGAGATAGAGGCAATAAGGCAAAGGCTGAGGAAGAAAGCGATGTTTTTCATGATCAGTTTTTTATTTCAGTGTTGGTTGAATAAGCTTCGAAAATAACTAAGTTTCTGTGAATTTATTGATTTTCTACCGCAATTTCGAGTTTTTTACGACAAACCTCTGCAATGAGTTTCAACTAGGAATTTACGGTTTTACAGGTTGTTGCAAACGCAGAAGTGATTAACAATATGTGTTGAATGCTGCTACCAGGTTTTGAGCAATGGCATCCGCTGCGTTTCCTTCAATTTGATGACGCTCAATAAAATGAACCAGTTGTCCATCTTTGAACAGGGCTATCGAAGGAGAACTTGGCGGATAAGGGAGGAAATACTCTCTGGATTTAGCTACAGCTGCATGATCTACTCCTGCAAATACTGTTGTCAGTTTTGACGGCCTTTTTTCATTCCTGGCCGCCATTTTCACAGCTGGACGAGCATTACCCGCAGCGCAACCACAGACAGAGTTTACCATCACCAGCACGGTTCCATCAGACTTGATGGCTTCGTCAACTTGTTCAGGTGTTAAAAGTTCTTCGAATCCTACAGATGTAAGATCAGTTTTCATCGGTGCTACTAATTCAGGTGGATACATATTTTTAGTTTATGAGTTTGTTTAGTTAATGTGTTTATTGGTTAATTGGTTTTGTGGTTAGTCTAATTTTTTGGCCCTTGTTTGGTCATTGGTGTATCTATTATCGGTGTTCGCAACTGTGTACTACAAAAATCCTAATTCCAGTTTGGCTGTTTCTGACATCATTGTTTGATCCCAGGGTGGGTCGAACGTTAACTCCACTTTCACTGATGTTACATCCTGATTGTCACGGATCTTCTGTTCAACTTCGGCAGGCATTGATTCTGCCACCGGACATGCCGGTGAAGTTAAGGTCATCATCACGATTACATTATTCCCCGGGTCAACCTTTACTTCATAAATCAATCCGAGTTCAAAAATATCCACAGGGATTTCAGGATCGTAAATAGTACGAAGTATATCAATCACTTCCTGTTGAACCTCGATATATGTCTTTTTCAGTTCTTCCATCAATTGACTGTGTCTTTTGCCTTGAATGCTATGGCGCATAATTTCATCTTTTTAATCATCGAAGCCAAACCATTTGCACGTTGTGAACTCAGGTGCGAACGTAAATCAATTTTATCAATGAAGCCCAGATTGGCAGATATTATTGCATCGGGTTGCTGGCCGGAAAGCACTCTTACTAATAAGGCAATGATGCCTTTCGTGATCACCGTATCGCTATCAGCTTCGAAATGAATCATGCCATCCTGCAAATTGGGATTCAACCAGACTTTCGATTGGCAGCCATGCACGCGGTTCTCTTCTACTTTTAGATCATCGTTCATGGCAGGCAATGCTTTTCCGATATCTATGATATACTCATACCGATCGAGGGGATCATCGAACATGGAAAACTCATCCACAATTTCTTGCTCTATAGCTGCAATAGACGCCACTTTATGCTAACATTTTTTTGGCTTTGGCGATTCCATTATGCAATCGATCTGCTTCTTCAAAAGTATTGTAAAATGAAAATGAAGCCCGACAGGTTCCGGTAATGTCAAAATGATCCATCAATGGTTGTGCGCAATGATGACCGGTTCGAACTGCAATGCCCAGTTTGTCCAAAATTGTCCCGATATCGTAATGATGCAGGCCTTCAATGATAAAAGAAATAACGCTTGCCTTTTTGTTGGCAGTCCCAATGATTTTCAAATCATCAATTTGCCGCAGTTTGTTGGTAGCATAAGCAAGCAATGCTTGTTCATGTTGTTTAAGAGCGGAAAATTCCAGGTTTCTGAAGTATCGAATAGCCGCCCCTAATCCAACTACTCCGGCAATGTTTGGGGTTCCCGCTTCAAATTTATAGGGCAAATCATTGAATGTGGTTTCGTTGAAATTTACTGTTTTTATCATGTCGCCCCCTGCCATGAAAGGTGGCATTTGATCCAGTTGGTTTTCCTTTCCAAACAAAACGCCTGTTCCTGTTGGGCCATAGATCTTATGTCCTGAAAAGCAGTAGAAATCGCAATCAAGTTCCTGAACATCAATGGCCTCATG
>PVBE010238941.1_pt1 | contig 48817 bp, 41 predicted proteins | sample 1631181 | NCBI WGS metagenome assembly PVBE01 (sample SAMN08397723, study PRJNA350692) | Marine metagenome, whole genome shotgun sequencing project. | isolation source: water | place: Pacific Ocean | collected 2012-04
ACCTTGTGTCTGGCCGCTATCTCCTGGATCGTCCTGTCGCCACGCAGCGCCTTAAGCGCGACCGTGGCCTTGAAATTCGGCGTAAACCGGCGTCGTGTCGTCATGTTCGTATTCCTCCATTAAATGGTGGAATACACCTTAAACAACTGTCCGATTTTCTGGGACCACCTCAAAGTGCGAAAATAAATACATGTCTCCTCACGTTATCATCATCGGAGCGGTGATCTAGTGCTCTATTCAAAACAGCATCCTCAACATGTAGGGAAGCATGGGCGATGCCTTGCTCCAATTTATTCCCAGACTTGAACTCCCATCCAACAAAATTCGCATCGATTCCGATAGTTTTGACGCTACAAGTTGGCGCGTTAATTAGGCTTCCAATTCGCCCAACAATTTGTTCGGTGATTGGAACACGCTCCCCTTGAGCGTTGTTTATTGTTTTAATCCAGTAACGTTGTCTGTCGTCAGCTAGTCCAAGGAAAGCACCTGACCCGCCTTCTGAACTTTTTTGTAGTGTGGCTTTTAATTCGACGTCAGGGGCTGTAGGGCGCCGGTCTTTAAGAAGTCCATTCCAATCAGATCGAGTTAAAGTAGGAGACATACAATCGACCTAATGGGGTTCAATTATAAATGTAGTCATTTGAAGAGGTATTCGCGAGTGACGAAAACCTATTTGCCCAATGAACTACGGATTTTTCGCTTCCAATTTGATATTGTATCAAAACGGTTGGCAAAATAATGCTAAAGGTTTTTCTTGCACTTGACAACATTCCTAAATTGTTCTATATATGTTCTTAATAGCGATTTTTGCCAAAATCACTGTTCTTTGACATCGTGAATTGGGTTTGCGACCGATCCCGCCCTTCCATTGGGTTTGGCCCGAACCGGAGAAATAATCATCCCCTCCCCTGTTTTGGAGCGGCGATTTCTGTCGCTGTCCAAGTCTTTGGATTTAAGGAGTTAATTCTGGAAATGTAGACATAGGTAGACATAGGTAGACGGATGCTGACAATTATTTCAGCCCTAAAGGGCTAAATATTAATCTCAATCAATGGGTTATCTGTCGCATTCGGCGGCCGGGTGTCGCCAGGCATTCAGTGGCCGCTTAGCCGAAGATGCCGCGTCCGGCGTATTTTGCCGCCGGGCCCAGTTCGTCCTCGATGCGGATCAGCTGGTTGTACTTGGCCAGCCGGTCGGAACGGCTGAGCGAGCCGGTCTTGATCTGGCCGGCGTTCTTGGCCACCGCGATATCGGCGATGGTGGTGTCCTCGGTCTCGCCGGAACGGTGCGAGATCACCGTCGTAAACCCGGCCTTGTGGGCCATTTCGATGGTTTGCAGGGTCTCGGTGAGGGTGCCGATCTGATTGACCTTGATCAGGATCGAATTGGCGATGCCCTTTTCGATGCCGTCAGCAAGGCGTTTCGGATTGGTGACGAACAGATCGTCGCCGACCAGTTGGACCTTGTCGCCGATGGCGTCAGTCAGCGCTTTCCAGCCATCCCAGTCGTCTTCGTCGAGGCCGTCCTCGATGGAGGCGATCGGGAATTTGGCGATCAGGTCTTCGTAATATTTGACCATGCCGGCGCTGTCTAAGGATTTGCCCTCGCCGGCCAGTTCGTAACTGCCGTCCTTGAAGAATTCGCTGGACGCGGAATCCAGCGCCAAGACCACGTCGTCGCCCGGTTTATAGCCAGCGACCTCAATAGATTTCATAACAAAATCAAGCGCTTCCGTGGCGCTCTTCAAGCCGGGTGCGAAGCCGCCTTCGTCACCGACATTGGTTGCGTGGCCGGCGTCGGAGAGCGCCTTTTTAAGGGTATGGAAAACCTCGGCGCCGCAGCGCACGGCGTCCGACAAGGTCTCGGCGCCGACCGGCATAATCATGAATTCCTGGATATCGATGGGATTGTCGGCGTGGGCGCCGCCGTTGATGATGTTCATCATCGGCACCGGCAGCAGGTGCGCATGGGCACCGCCGATAAAACGGTAAAGCGGTTGTTCGGCGTCGTCCGCCGCCGCCCGGGCGGTGGCCAGGCTGACGCCGAGAATGGCGTTGGCGCCGAGCCGGGCTTTATTTTCGGAGCCGTCCAGGTCGATCATGGTGTTGTCGATCAGAAACTGGTCTTCGGCATCCATACCCGACAGCGCGTCGAAAAGCTCGCCGTTGACCGCGTCACATGCCTTCAACACCCCTTTGCCGCCATAGCGCGCCTTGTCGCCGTCGCGCAGTTCGACCGCTTCATGCGCCCCGGTGGAGGCGCCCGACGGCACCGCGGCGCGGCCCATGGCGCCGCTTTCCAGCACCACATCGACCTCGACCGTGGGGTTGCCGCGGCTGTCGATGATTTCGCGGGCGAAAATGTCGGTAATGGCGGTCATGGCTAGATCTCTATCGGTTTGGTTTTTGCCAGTTGGTCGAATTCGACAAGGGTTTCGACGATTTCCGGCAATTGATCAAGCGGAATCATGTTGGGGCCGTCGGAAGGCGCGTTGTCGGGGTCTTGGTGGGTCTCCATGAACACCGCAGCGACCCCAATGGAAACGGCGGCGCGGGCCAGTACGGCGGCGAATTCCCGCTGGCCGCCCGAAGAGGTCCCCTGCCCGCCCGGTTGCTGCACCGAATGGGTGGCGTCGAAGACCACCGGGCATCCGGTCCCAGCCATCACCGGCAGCGACCGCATGTCGGATACCAGTGTGTTGTAGCCGAAGCTGACGCCACGTTCGCAGACCATGACGTTGTCGTTGCCGGCGCCAGTAATCTTGTCGACGACGTTGACCATGTCGGCGGGGGCCAGAAACTGGCCTTTCTTAACGTTGATGGCCTTCCCGGTTTTCGCCGCCGCGACGAGTAAATCCGTCTGGCGGCACAGGAACGCCGGAATTTGCAGGACATCCACGGCGTCGGCCACAGTTGCGCAATGGCCGGCTTCGTGCACGTCGGTCAGCACGGGCAGGCCGGTTTGCTTGCGGATGTCGGCGAATACCGGCAGCGCGTCATCCAGGCCAAGCCCCCGTTCACCCTTGGCACTGGTCCGGTTGGCCTTGTCGAAGGAGGTTTTGTAGATCAGCCCGATGCCAAGGTTTTTCGCCATCTCGGCCAAGGCGCCCGACATATCGAGCGCGTGGCTCCGGCTTTCCATGACGCAGGGCCCGGCAATCATCACCAGCGGCAAATCGTTACCGACCTTGACGTCGGCGATGGTGAGGTGGCGGGGCTTGGTCATTGTGATCCTTGATATTAAACCAATCGGGATTGATCGATGGCGGCGGCGATAAACGAGGTGAACAGCGGATGCGGCTCAAATGGCCTGGATTTCAATTCCGGGTGAAACTGGACGCCGACGAACCAAGGGTGATCCGGGATTTCGACGATCTCGGGCAGGATTCCGTCCGGCGACATGCCGGAGAATTTTAACCCGGCTTCCTCCAGCGCTTCGCGGTAGGTGGTGTTGACCTCGTAGCGGTGACGGTGGCGTTCGGAAATTTCCTTGTCGCCGTAGATGTCATGTGTCCGGCTTCCCTTTTCCAGCAAGCAAGGATAAGCGCCGAGACGCATGGTGCCGCCCATGTTTCCGCCGGCCTCGCGTGTCTGTAGATCGTTGCCCTGTAGCCATTCGGTCATCAGGCCGACGACGGGGTGTTCGCAGGGCCCAAATTCAGTGGAACTGGCTTTATTCATGCCGGCCATGTTACGGGCCGCTTCGACCACAGCCATTTGCATACCGAAACAGATGCCGAAATAGGGAATATTGCGTTCACGGGCGAAGCGGGCGGCGGCGATTTTACCTTCAGAGCCGCGTTCGCCAAAGCCGCCGGGCACAAGGATTCCATGGATGCCTTCCAAATGAGAAAGGGCGTCGCCGGTCTCGAAGATTTCGGAATCCACCCATTGGGTGCCGACATCGACGTTATTGGCGATGCCGCCGTGGTCAAGCGCTTCGGCCAACGACTTATAAGCGTCCCTGAGGCCGGTGTACTTGCCGACGATGGCGATCGAGACCTCGCCTTCGGGCTTGGTGACGGTGTCACTGATTTGGTTCCAGCGGCTGAGGTCGGGGGGGAGCGCGTCGATCTGGAAATGACGGCAGACTTGTTCGTCCAGCCCTTCTTTGTGATAGCTCAGCGGTACGTTGTAGATGGTGTCTACATCCAGCGCCGAAATTACCGCTTCTTCGCGGACGTTGCAGAATTGGGCGATTTTTCGCCGTTCGGCTTCGGGAATTTCCCGGTCGGCCCGGCACAGCAGAATATCGGGCTGGATGCCGACGCTAAGCAGTTCCTTTACCGAATGCTGGGTCGGTTTGGTCTTCAATTCACCGGCCGTGGGAATGTAGGGGATCAGAGTCAGGTGTAGATAAAGGGTGTTGTCGCGGCCGAGGTCGTTGCGCAATTGCCTGATCGCTTCCAGGAATGGCAACCCTTCGATATCGCCGACGGTGCCACCGATTTCGCAAAGCACGAAGTCTTCATCGCCTAGATCACTGGTGACGAAGTTCTTGATGGCGTCGGTAACGTGCGGGATGACCTGAATAGTGGCGCCCAGGTAATCGCCGCGGCGTTCCTTGGCGATGACATCGGAATAGATTCGCCCCGTCGTTACGTTGTCGCTTTGTCGGGCTGAGACGCCGGTAAAGCGTTCGTAATGGCCGAGGTCCAGATCGGTTTCGGCGCCGTCGTCGGTAACATAAACCTCGCCATGCTGATAAGGCGACATGGTGCCGGGATCAACGTTGATATAGGGATCAAGCTTACGCAGGCGGACTTTGAACCCGCGCGCCTGAAGCAGCGCGCCGAGGGCTGCGGAAGCAAGGCCTTTACCGAGTGAGGAAACCACGCCGCCGGTGATGAAGATGAACCGCGTCATGGACGTGTATAATACATCAAAATTTCAGAACGCAAAAAGAAAAGAGGCGGCCAACCGGCCACCTCCTTAAAAAAATATTTTCCGCGGCCTTTCAAGGCGCCAATCCGTTACTTAGCCAAGGGAACGCTGGGCCCGGTCGGCTTCGCCGGAGCAACCGGTGCCGGTTGGGGCTTGTCGAGAATTGAGCCCCGGGTTCTGTCATCGGCGGCCAAAATCGCAAGAATCAGGCTGGTGGCCATAAAACATGCGGCAAGGATTGCCGTCGTCCGGGTCAAAAGGTCGGCAGCGCCGCGTCCGGTCATGAAGCCGCCCATGCCGCCTCCGCCGCCGCCACCCATGCCAAGGGCACCGCCTTCGCTTTTCTGAAGAAGGACGGCGCCGACAAGGGCGATCGCCAAAATTAAGTGGATAACAAGAACAATAGAGTTCATGAAGTATTGGCTTTCATTATTGCCGGCCGAATCCCGGGGCCGACGATCCGTATCTGAAGCGGCTTTTTAATGCTTCCCGCCCCTTATGGCCAGCGCTTTTAGCGGCTTAGTTGCAACTTTCGGCGATCGCCCAAAAATCTTCTGCCTTGAGGCTGGCGCCGCCGATCAGGCCGCCGTCAACATCAGGCAATGCGATAAGCTCGCGGGCATTTTCGGGTTTCATGGAACCGCCGTAAAGCACCCGCACTCCACCGGCTTGGTCCTCGCCAAGGGCCTGGGTCAATTCAGCCCGGATTATCGCGTGGACTTCCTGAACTTCTTCATTGGATGGCGTGCGGCCGGTACCGATGGCCCAGACCGGTTCATAGGCGATCACGGTGTTGGATGCATCCGCAGCATCGGGAAGCGAGCCGGAAAGCTGCGTTTTAACGACGTCGAAGGTTTTTCCGTCGTCGCGTTGTTGTTCGGTTTCGCCGATGCAGATAATGGCCGTGAGGCCGCTGGCCTGGGCGGCTTCGGCCTTGGCCTTGACCTGTTGATCCGTTTCGCCGTGATCGGTGCGGCGTTCCGAGTGGCCGGCGATGACAAATTGGCAGCCAAGGTCACTGAGCATGGCGGCGCTGATGTCGGCGGTATGGGCGCCCTTCTCGTGCGCGTGGCAATCTTGGGCGCCAAGGGCAACGCCGCTGCCGTCAATGGCGTCACCGATGCCGGCGAGGAGGGTAAAAGGCGGGCAAACAAGCATGTCGAACACCGGGCCGGTTTCCGCGCGCATCCGTTCGCCAAGGGCACCGGCCAGCGCCAGTCCGTCGGCCTTAAGGCCGTTCATTTTCCAATTTCCTGCAATCAGGGGACGGCTGTTTTGAGGCATTTAATTTTTCCAAACATATTGTGGGTGGGGATTTGCCCCAAGACGCCGCTTATGTACCATATCTATCTATGAATTATAAACATCGAAAATCCTGGTTGCGGGGCCTTGTTCGCAATCCTATGATGCCGCGCACTTCGCCTCATGGGCTAAGCCTTCGGCGGAGTGTTCGCGCCATTTCCGATCCTAACTGAATAGTGAAGCACCATGCTGACCGCCATCCGAAAACACACAAAGTCTTTCGTCGTCAAGATTCTGGCCGGTTTGCTCGTCGCCAGTTTTGCCATCTGGGGCATCGAGGACATGTTCTCGATAGCCACTTCAAGTGGATCGCCGGTCTTTGAGGTCGGCAGCCTTGAAGGAGACGAAGATGAGATCAGGAACGAAGTTCAACGGCAAATCAACAGCCTTCGCCCGATGTTCGGCAATCAGTTCACCATTGAGCAGGCCAAGGCGTTGGGCATCGTCGAATCGGTTGTGCAACGGCAAATCGATAACACCGCCCTTCGAATCGCCGGCCAGGGGATGGGGATTGAAATCAGCGACGATTTGGTCAGCAAGGAAATTCGTAATACGCCGGGTTTCCAGGCATTGGGAAGTTTCGACCGGGATCGGTTCCAGCGCGCCCTGAACGAAAATTACATGACCGAGGCCAGCTATATCGCCGTGGTACGTGGGCAACTGAGCAACAACCAACTGCTTGGTAGCCTTACTTCCAAGACGGCGCCGAAGATGCTGGTCGAATCCGTTTACCGGCACCGTCAGGAAAAAAGGATTGCCGATACGATTGTTATTGCCGACAGCGCCCAACAGAACATCCCCGAACCGGATCAGACGACGCTGATTAATTTCCACAAGGATAAGGCTAGCCGTTTTACGGCGCCTGAATACCGTGCTTTGTCCGTGGTCCGGCTCGAAGCGGCTGATATGGCCGGGGAAGTTTCTGTCTCCGACAGTGAAGTCAAAGAGGCTTATGAGGCCCGGGTGGATGAGTTTACGACGCCGGAAACACGCAACGTCAAACAGATGATCGTCGCCAAGGAAGCGGATGCCATGCGGGCCAGCAAGGCTTTGTCCCAGGGCAAGGATTTTGCCACCGTGGCAAAGGAAATCGCCAACATGGATGCCACCTCCATTGACCTTGGCAGGGTGGGTCGTGCCGACATGCCCTTCCCCGAATTGACGGACGCCGTTTTTGCCCTGAAGTCGGGCGAAAGCAGCGCCCCACAAAAAAGCCCGTTGGGCTGGCATGTATTCAGCGTTGACGGGATCGAGATGGGTGGCACCAAAGCCTTTGATGAGGTTAAGGGCAAACTCAAAAAGGACGTTGCCCTGGAAAAGGCGGTCGACAGCCTGTTTGAATTGGCCAACAAAATGGAAGATTCTCTCGGTGGTGGCGCGACGCTGGAGGAAACCGCCAGTCAATTGAATCTGAAGGTCGTCAAATTCGACGCCGTGGACAGAAGTGGGAAAGCTAAGAACAGCAAGCCCATCACCAACCTTCCCAGCGGTGATTTTCTCGGTATCGCTTTTTCCACGGAAGAAGGCTCGGAAAGTCCGTTGAGCGAAACCGGCAGCGATGGATTTTTTGTTCTCAGGGTGGACGGCATCACGGCGCCGACGCTGAAGCCATTGGATACCATCAAGGCCGAGGTTATCCAGGCCTGGAAAAACGAAAAACGGGCCGAACAATCGAAAGACGCCGCGGCAAAAATCGTCGCTCGGATAAACAGTGGACAGATGCTGAATGGTGTCGCTGTTGAACTGGGACTCGAGATCAAGACCTCCCCTGCCCTGACCCGCCAATCGGGGAAGGATTCCGGTGGATTGCCCCAGCCATTGATCGACAAAATATTTTTACTGTCCAAAGGCGAAGCGGCAATGGCCCGGTCCGGTTCCGGCTACGCCGTCGGCACCCTTAAGGAAATCACCGCCGCCGTTCCCACCGCCGATAAAGAAGGGCTCGATAAGGTTTCCGACCAGCTTGGCCAGTCCATCAGGGAGGATCTCCTTACCCAGTTAGCGGGAGGCTTGCGGAATCGTTATGGCGTTTCCGTCAACCGGCAAGCCATCGATGGATTATTTAATACTGGGGTGGGTGGTAGCCGGAGACCCGGTAGAAGACGCTGAGCCCCCCCGTGCAGAACACCCCAGAATTTTCCGCCTTCGCTGAGACCTATGGCGCGGATGGCCAAGGCGCGGCGCAGGTCGTTTGGTCGACGCTGGTGTCGGATATGGAGACCCCGGTTTCGGCGATGCTGAGGTTGGCGCAGGGCCAACCCAATAGTTTTCTACTTGAATCCGTTGAAGGCGGTGCCAGCCGCGGGCGGTATTCCTTTATCGGTTTGCGGCCCGACATAATTTGGCGGTGTTTCGGCGACAAGGCTGAAATTAACCGCGCCGTGCCCGATGATCCGAAGGCCTTCATCCCCTGCCCTGTTTCCGAAGCCTCCGGCGCGATTGAATCGCTTCGTGCCCTGGTTGGGGAATCGCGGATCGATGTGCCCGACGAACTGCCGCCGATGGCGTCCGGTTTGGTTGGGTACCTTGCTTATGACATGGTGCGGCTGACCGAAAAGCTGCCCGACGACAACCCGGATGTTATCGGCGTGCCCGACAGCATATTCCTGAGGCCGACCGTGATGGCCGTTTTTGATTCCTTGAAGGATAATCTCACGATCATTACGCCGGTGTGGCCCAACCCGTCGTTAAGCGCAGAGGAAGCCTATGAGGCGGCCCAAGGGCGCTTGGCCGAGGTCGTCAAGGATTTTGAAGCCCCGCCATCGGCGCAAGCGGATAAGCCCGAGGTCGATCACCCCTCCCCCGAACCGGAGGTCAACATGACCCGCGAGGCCTTCCACGGGATGGTGAAAAAGGCGGTCGAATATATCCATGCCGGGGATGCCTTTCAGGTCGTCCCGTCGCAACGGTTCAGGCTGCCCTTTACCTTGCCGCCTCTCGCTTTTTACCGCTCCTTGAGAAGGCTTAATCCGTCGCCGTTTTTGTTTTTCCTCGATTTTGGAGATTTCTCCGTGGTCGGATCGAGTCCCGAAATCCTGGTCCGGGTACGCGACGGGAAAATCACCTTGAGGCCGCTGGCGGGAACGCGCAAACGTGGCGCTTCGGCCAAAGAGGACGAGGCCCTGGTCAAGGATCTGTTGTCGAACCCTAAGGAAATTGCCGAACATTTGATGCTGCTGGACCTGGGCCGCAACGATGTCGGCCGGGTTGCCGAAGTCGGCACCGTAGAGGTCACCGAACAGTTTATTGTTGAGTACTACTCCCACGTTATGCATATCGCCTCGAACGTTGAGGGTGTCTTGGCGGCCGACTGCGACGCCATCGACGCGCTTCTGGCCGGATTTCCGGCGGGCACGGTTTCCGGTGCACCGAAGGTCCGGGCCATGGAAATTATCGATGAGCTGGAACCGGAACGGCGCGGCGTTTATGCAGGCTGCATCGGGTATTTCGGCGCGAACGGCGACATGGATACCTGCATTGCGTTGCGTACCGCCGTCATCAAGGACGAGACTTTGTACGTGCAGGCCGGCGGCGGCGTGGTCGCGGACAGCGACCCGGAAAGCGAATACCAGGAAAGCCGTAACAAGGCCCAGGCCTTGATCCGGGCGGCCGAGGAAGCGGTTAAGTTCGCTTCCGGAAAAACCTAAAAGCGGCCTCTTCAGGCGGCTCCACCGTATTCGAAACCGGCGGCTTCGACCGCCTCTTGTACGTCCGCGTCGTCAAGATTCTCAACAGAGACCACCTTGGCGTCGAGATCCACATCCACGTCCGCCCCTGGCGCCGCTGACTTGATGGCTTTCGTTACGGCATTGGCGCAACCGTCGCAGGACATGCCTAGTACACGATATTTTTTAGCCATAAATTTCCTCTTTTTCTTTCTAAATGATTGGATATTTAACGCTTTCCCGTGGCTGGAAGGTCAAGGTTTTTTGAACATTGTTGAAAGAGCAACCAATTGTATGCCCTTGGCTTCGAGGCCATCGAGCCAAGGCTCCAGGGCCCGCAACGTCTTTTCGCGGGGATGGCCGATGGCAATGGCGTAGCCGGTCTTGAGGGCCAGGCGTTCAGACTCGGCAAGCCGGTACTCGATTCCCCGCGTATCGTCCTGGTGGTCGAGGAAGACGTTGCGGCTGAGGAACGGCACCCCGGTCTCACGCGCGGCTTTCCTGGCCACGGATTTACCCGACGTGACCGAGTCCAAGAACATCAGCCCGCGCTTTTTCAATTCCTTCATCACCACCTTCACCCCTATCAGGTCGGCGGTGAAGCGGCTGCCCATGTGATTTTTGACGCCGACATAGCCCTGGAATTGGCTCAAGTTCCAATTGAGGCTGTTCAGCAACTCCTGTTCGGGGAGCCCGGTCAACAGAACATTCGGCCCCGGATCGACATCCGGACTGCTGGGCTCCATGGGAATGTGTAACCACAATTCATGGCCGCCGGTGCGCGCCGTCTGGGTCTGTTTTTCAAGGCCGCTGGCATAACTCATGAATGATAGGGTCAACGGCGCGCGTAGTTTGATGGTGCGGGCCGTCCTGGGTTTGTCGATACCAAGATCATCAATGACGATGGCGATTTTAGGCATCCTGCCAAACGCCTTGGGCGTGGCGGCGGCAACTTGTTTGGGGGCCGGTTCGGCGACGGGTTCAACAACGGGTTCAACGGGGGGTTCAACGACGGGTTCAACGGGGGACTCAGGCGCGGAATCAGCCGTTGGTTCAGGCGTGGGCCTGAGCAGCGCCGTGGCTTCGGGAATTGGCTCGGCTTCCGGTGTCTGTTCCTGGGGCGCTTTGGTGATCACCGTCACCGGCGGTAATTCTCTGGCGGTATTCTTGGCCGCCATTTCGACAACGATGACGGCGGTTTCGATAATGTCCTGACGCAGGGGCCCCTCATAAGCACGAGGCGCTTCCGGCTTTTGTTCAGGGGCGGGTTGTGCGGTTTCCTTGGCCGGCGCCGGCGGAGGTGGGTCTTTCATCACGAATCCAAGGCCATAGCCGATGCCGATCCCGGCGATGGCTAGACCGACGAAGAAGGCCTGACGAAGAGGGTTCAGGCGGAATTGCGGACGCCGGTATGCGCTTTCCCCTGGTTCTTTTTTATTGTTGCTTCTGGTCACGGATGTCGCCTTTAAATCTAGACTTTATATAGGGGTTTTATGTCAGTTTCTGGTAAGAAATCTGGTATATATTAATATATAGAAACGATTTGGTGAGCTCGGACCAAATCAGTAAAAAATGTGAGGAGAGCATGCAAGCTTATGACCTTAGGGGCTTGAGCATTTTGGTGCTCGAAAAGCATCTGTTGATCAGGCGACTCCTGACCGATGTTTTTTCCGAGTTCGGCGTGCCGACGGTTCAAAGCACGCCCGATCCGGACGTCGCCTGGGAAATGTTGTTGCAGTTTCCTGTCGATATCATCCTTTGCGATTGGACCGAAGGCCTGGACGGGATGAAGTTTCTGACCAAGGTCCGCCAGGACATCGATAGTTCCGATCCCTTCGTTCCGGTCATTATCTGCACCGCAAACACGGAATACCATCATGTTTGCACCGCCCGGGATAACGGCATGACCGAATATCTGGCGAAACCGGTTTCGGCGCAGACGATTTATGGGCGCATTTGTGCCCTGGTTGAAAACCACCGGCCTTTCATTCGGGTCTCGGATTTCTTCGGTCCCGACCGCAGGCGTCACCACAAAGAAGAACCTGGCATGGTCGACCGCCGTAAGCGGGCCATCTAACGCCATTCAATTAACGTTCATTTTCCGGCCCCGAGGCGAACTCATCGAGGATCGGACAATCCGGCCGGTCGTCACCGTGGCACCGGTCGGTCAGGTCGACCAGCGTCCGGCGGATAGTGTCCAGTTCCCGGATCCGTTGTTCGACGTCGGAAATATGTTTGAGCGCCAACGCCTTGACGCTGGCGCTGGTGCGGTCCTTGTCGCGCCAAAGCTCCAAAAGGCCGCCGACGTCCTTGACGGAAAACCCCAGACGCCGGGCGCGCTGGATGAACTTCAGGGTTTCGATATCAAACCCGGTGTAGTGCCTGTATCCGTTTTCGGCCCTTGTCGCCGGCGGGATCAGGCCGATACTTTCATAGTACCGGATGGTCTTGGCAGGAACGCCGGTGGCTTCGGCGGCGGCGCCGATGTTCATAGGTCTTCTCCTTTCAGGTGTCCGCAAGTTGGGGCTTAAATCCCCGCAACCGGAGGGAATTGGTGACAACGAAGATGCTGGAAAAGCTCATGGCGGCGGCGGCCAGCATCGGCGACAGCAACATCCCCATCAGTGGATAAAGGACGCCGGCGGCAATGGGGATCAGCGCCACGTTGTAGGCATAGGCCCAGAAAAAATTGAGCCGTATTGTACGTAGCGTGCGCCGGGACAGCGCCGTCGCATTGACGATGCCCCTGAGGTCACCGGACATCAGGACAATGTCCCCGGCCTCAATGGCGATATCGGTGCCGGTGCCGATGGCGATCCCGACGTCGGCCTGGGCCAGCGCCGGCGCGTCGTTGATGCCGTCGCCGACGAAGGCGACTTTTTTACCTTCCCCTTGCAGGCGTTTGATCTCAATGGCCTTCTGGTCGGGCAGAACTTCGGCCAAGACCCGGTCGATGCCTAAGTCGGCGGCGATGGCATCGGCGGTGCGCCGGTTGTCGCCGGTCAGCATGGCCGTTTCCATGCCGAGGGCGTGCAACGCCTTGATGGCCTCGACGCTTCCATCCTTGAGCGCGTCGGCGACGGCAATGATAGCCGCCAGCTTGCCGTCGACGGCGGCGTACAGCGGTGTTTTCGCCTGTTCCCCCAAGCCCAAAGCCCGTTCCGCGACGGACGAGAGGTCGATGCCGAGGCGTTCCATATAGCGGTCGGCGCCGACCTGGACCTTATGGCCCTCGACTTGCGCCTCGATGCCGAAGCCGGGTTCCGCCTTGAAGGTGTCGGTGGAAGGAATATCAAGCCCCTCTTCCCGGGCACCCTGAACAATGGCCTCGGCGATGGGATGTTCGCTTTTGGCTTCGGCGGCGGCGACCAGACGCAGGGTATCCGTCTTTTCGGAATCGATGGCATCAAAATCGGTCAGTTCGGGCAGGCCCCGGGTCAAGGTGCCGGTCTTGTCGAGTACGATGGCATCGATGCGGGCCAGCACTTCCAGCGCCGTACCCTTGCGGAACAGCACGCCCATCTCTGCGCCCTTGCCGGTGCCGACCATGATCGCCGTCGGCGTCGCCAGGCCCATGGCGCACGGGCACGCGATCAACAACACCGATACCGCGGTGACGAAGGCGAAGCTCAACGGCGGCTCAGGCCCTAAGGTCAGCCACACCCCGAACGTCACGGCGGCAACGACGATAACGATGGGCACAAACACCGAGGCAATCTGATCGGCCATTTTCTGGATCGGCGGTTTGGTGCCCTGGGCTTCTTCGACCATGCGGATGATCTGGCTTAACACCGTATCGGCGCCGACGCGGGTGGCTTCAAGCGTAAAGGCGCCGGTTTTGTTGACGGTGCCGCCGATGGCCTCAATGCCTGGCCCCTTTTCCACCGGTATCGGCTCACCGGAAATCATCGATTCATCGACATAGCTCGAGCCTTCCGTAACGACGCCATCGACCGCCAATCGTTCGCCGGGCCGGACCACGACCAAGTCTCCGGCGACGACCTCTTCGATGGGGATTTCCGTCTCTATGCCGTCCCTGAGCACGCGGGCGGTTTTGGCCTGCAACTGCATTAGTTTCTTGATCGCTTCCGACGTCCGTCCCTTGGCGATGGCCTCGAGGTAACGGCCGAGCAGGATCAGGGTGACGATGACGCCGGCGGCCTCGAAATATGACGTCGCCGTGCCTTCGGGAAAGATGCCGGGGGCAACGAGGGCGGCCAGCGAATAAAAATAAGCGGCGCTGGCGCCAAGCATCACCAGCGAATTCATGCCGGGATTGAGGTGACTGACTTCGGCCCAGCCGGATACATAAAACCCCCTGCCCGCGTAAAACACCACCGGCGTCGCCAGGATGAATTCGATCCCCATCCAGCCGCGTTCGGTCAGTATCGCCATCATCACGTCTCCGGCCCCCGGCGCCATTTTGAGCATGGCGATCAGGAACAGCGGCACCGTAAACCCGGCCGCCAGTAGCAGTTTATTTCTGTATCCCTTGGCTTCCCCTTCGCGGAAATCGGCATGGTGGTGGCCGCCTTCGGCGCTGACCTCATGGGCCTCGTAACCGGCCTGTTCGATGGCGGCGGCGATCGCGGCCGCATCCAGGCTGCCGGGGATAAAGGAGACGCTGGCCCTTTCGGTGGCCAAGTTGACGTTGGCGGTGGTCACGCCGGGCAATTGGCCGATCACACGTTCAACCCGGGCCACACAGGACGCGCAGGTCATGCCGCCGACCGACAGTTCCACGGACGCTGCCGGAACCGAAAACCCGGTTTTTTCGATAGCCTCGGCAATGGCTTCGGGGCCGGTGTTCGCGGGGTCGTAATCGACGCTGGCTTTTTCGGTGGTCAGGTTGACGCTGGCGTTTGATACCCCGTCAAGCCCACCCAGAACCTTCTCGACGCGCCCGACGCACGACGCGCAGGTCATCCCTGCCACCGGCAGGGAGATGGATTTAATTTCGGATTGGGCTTCGGCAACGGGTTCAATCTGGGTATTCATCGGCTGTTGTTCCAACATTCTAGTAAGCTGGAAACATTATATGGGCTTCCAGTAACTGGAAGGTCAAGGGGCCAATGTCGGAATGTCGTCACAGAGCCGTCCAGAAGTCGTCTAAATGTCGTCCGGGTGTCGTCAAAAAGTCGTCGGAAAGTCGTCATTTCTGAGGGCTATAATTTTATACCCATTTGTAAATAAACAAAATAATTTAGTGACGGGGCCTGGAATGTCGTCAATTGTCGTCATTTCTTGGGAATGGGGTTGTCGGATGGCCGTACATTGAAGGGCGGATCGGCGTTTGCTGGTGTTAAGGATCGGCAAGATCAAAATTCCTAATAAAATTAATTAAAGGAATTAGATCATATTTTATCGGAGAAATCAAGAGAAATGTTGGCTGCAGCCTTCATTCCTCAGAAGGTTCGCTAATAGCCAATAGCGGACTTCAGGACAAAGGTAAGCAGAACAAAAACATCCGAAATGGAATGAGCGGATTTCGTTTTACCTTACTCAGTGAGCGTTGGGGATGGTCGTCTTGATTGCGACTGCGATGTCGTTGACCACCTGCTCTTCCAGGCCGTTAAAACCGTGGTAATGAAACGCCCTGCAAGGTTGGCCATTCCACCTCCCACCCTTGTACCAAAGGACGGCGAGGATTTTGGCGTTTTTCAGGGCATCCACCAGATCATCGACCTTATCGGGCGGGGTGAGATGGCATTCGTCACTCCGGTGGTGAGCGATGACAACGGGAATGTGAATTTCGCCCAAGTTATAATAAAGCACTTGGTCTCCGACGCTGTTATCTTCCAGCATCGTGGACGTGAGCACGATGCCGTCCGGCCCCTTCGGCCCTTGCAGTCTGGCCGCAGCATTGGCGACGGAATTGGTGCCGCGGCTGGAACCAATCAGCCAGACCGGCAGGCCGTATTTTTTTCGTAACAAGGCGATCACCGCCGCAACGTCCGTGGCATGATCCTCGCTGCCCCGAAAGCGGTTGAGGTTATGGGGATGATCCGTGGGCCCATCGATAATGACGGTGATGAACCCTTTTTCCCGGAGCAAATCCTCACTACGGACAATAAAATCATTCTCCATAAGACCGATGCCCCCGACCCCGTCGAGGGCGAGCACGCCTGTGTTACCGGCGAATAGAACGGTCACACCAACGACCTTGGGAGCGACGATCAGGCGGTCGGCGATAATATCGAAACGGTCTTTCGGTTTTTCCACCAGAATGCGCACGGTCTCGCCCCTGGATTTAACATCCACGACCTCTCCGGCATGAGCCTTCCAAGGCTGCCAACTAAACAGAACCCCGAACAGGGCCGCGAGTACGAAACCCTTCCGCATGGCCCTCTCCTTTGCACATCGAACCGCAGATTATACCTCTGGCGCAAACTCCCTGTCTTAAAAACCTGAAATCTTTTATGGTTACTGCCATTAAGGAAACGGCATAGGGGAATCCCCATGCGCCACCTTGCGTTCCTTGTTGTTGGCCTGTTCGCGTTCTCCGCGTCGGCGGAGTTTGTCGAGATCAAACTCTCGGATGGCGCCGACATCGACGCCCACCTCTACAAGCCGTCGGGAAAGGGACCTTACCCCGGTGTTATCGTTCTCCACCATTCAGTGGGTCTGACAGACAGCATCAAGGATTTCTCCTATGATCTGAGGGGCAAGGATTTTGTAACCTTGGCCGTCGATTTTGATACCAAAGGGGGTTGGCTCGACTCCAAGGTCGTCACCGCCTACGACTATTTGCAGAAGCTGCCTATGGTCGATCCGCGCCGAATAGGGATAGTCGGTTTTTCCCAAGGCGCTCGGTTGGGGATGGAAATGGCCATTTTCTTTAAGAACGAATATCCCCTTCGCCCCTTTCGGGCGTTCGTCTCTTATTATGTGGGTAATTCGCTCCGATTGATGCCGACGCCTGAACTTCCGCCGATCCTTTTTCTTCACGGTGGCCATGATACCGGGGTTGCCGCGGATGTGATCGTCACCTTCTGCGGCATGCAAAAGGATTTGGGTGGGCCATGCGAGGCAAAAATCTATGGGGGCACACAACATGCGTTTATCCGAAAAAAAAGTAGTCATTATGACCGCACTGCGACCGTTGATGCCTTCAAGCGGACCGTAACCTTCCTAAACAAACACCTCCGGAACGCGCCGATTCAATAAAGGTCCGCTTTCAGTCATAAGCGGACCTTTTTCGAGGGCCCCCATTCCTTAATCTATGGGTTTTGCTGACCAACGGCGCCGGGATAGAATGACCGCCGACCCTAAAACCATGCGGCATACCCATGACCATCGAAGAACAGCGCCAACGGGTGATTGACGGGATCGCCCGGGGGGACCTGGACGCCGCCGCCAATATTTGCCGCGACGGGCTCAAAGAAACCGGTGACGCGGAGTTTCTGTATCTGTTGGCGGTGGTCAAGACCGAACAAAATCTGCCCGATGAGGCGGTGGCATTGTTCGAGCGCGCCGCCGGGGCGCTGCCGGACCGGGCCGATATCGCCTACGGCCATGGCGTCGCCTTGCAAGCCGGGGGCGACACCGGGGCGGCGGTGGCATCGTGGCGGCGGGCGGCGGCGTTGGATCCCGGCCACCAGGATGCGGGGTTTAATTTGGCCAAGGGGTTAACAGACCTTGGCCGCGCCGACGAAGCGCGAACGGCCTATGAAAACCTTTTGCGGCTCAACCCCGGCCACCTTGCCGGCCTTTACAACCTCGCCAACCTGAATTTTCGGGGCGACGACTTCAACGCGGCGGCGCTTTTTCAGTGCCTGGTGGAGCAAGCGCCCGAACACCTGGACGGCTGGATCAACCTGGGCATGACGCAAAAGGCCCTGGACAGACTTGATGACGCCGAGGCCGCCTACCAACGCGCCCTGGCGCTGGACCCCGATTGCGTTGAGGCGCACTGGAACCGGGCAAATTTACTACTATTACAAGGCCATTGGGCGGAAGGCTTCGCCGAATACGAATGGCGGCTCAAACGCGCCGAAGCGCCGAAGCCCGATTGGCCGAACCCGGTTCGGAGAAGTTCCGATGTTGACGGCAAGCGGGTATTGCTGTGGTCCGAACAGGGCGTCGGTGATGCTCTCCAGTTCCTGCGCTACACCGCCGATGTCGCCGAGCGGGCGCAATCGGTGAGCGTCTATTGCCAGCCCGGATTGCGGCGCCTCGCCGAAACCTGCCCCGGCGTCGATGAGGCCGTCGGCGTCGGCGATCCCCTCCCCGCCTTCGACGTTCATGCGCCGTTGTGCAGTCTGCCGCACCTGTTGGAGCGGACGGAACCGTCATGGTCGGGGCCGTACCTAAGTGCCCCGGAACCGGCCTCTCTGGAAGCGCCCCCCGGCGTTCAAGAGGGGTTCCGCAAGGTCGGGTTGGTGTGGGGCGGAAATCAGGCCTTCGCTTTTGATCATCTCCGTTCTTTTAATGCCGAAACCTACCTGCCGCTATTGGACCTGCCGGAGACGGCATTTTTCAGCCTGCAGGTGGGGGAACGCTCGGCGGCCGAGGCCAGTCCCGCCTTTCAGGACAAGGTCACGGACCTGAGCCCGAAGCTGACCGATTTTGCCGAGACCGCCGCGGTACTGGGGTCGCTGGACCTGCTGATTACGTCCGATACCGCGGCGGCGCATCTGGCCGGGGCCTTGGGATCGCCGGCCTGGGTTCTGCTGCATACCACTGCCGATTGGCGCTGGCTGGAGGGCCGCGACGATAGCCCTTGGTACCCGAACCTGCGGCTGTTCCGGCAAGCAGCGTTGGGCGATTGGCGGCCGGTCATTGACGCTGTCCGGGCGGCGTTACTTGAGCAGACTTGACGCTTGCCGGGTGTGGTAGCATTGTGCCCCGAAATCAGTCATAAATCCGCTTCAACCGCAGTGTAAGTATTTGAAATGTTTCTGCTCCTGGATAACTACGACAGCTTTACCTATAACCTGCGCCATTACCTGGGCGAACTGGGCGCCGAGGTTCAGGTGCGCCGCAATGATGCCGTCAGCGCCGACGAAGCCCTGGCCTTGGGGGCAGAGGGCATCGTCATCTCGCCGGGGCCGTGCGACCCGGACAAGGCCGGTATTTGCCTGGAGGTGATTGAGAAAGCCGCCCAGGGAAAAAATCGTCGGCTGCCGATCCTGGGCGTCTGCCTGGGCCATCAGTGCATCGGCCAGATCTTCGGCGGCAACGTGGTACGGGCGCCGAAACCCATGCACGGTAAAATTAGCGAAATCACCCACACCGGCACCGGCGTGCTGGCCGGGCTGCCGTCGCCGTTCAAGGCGACCCGGTATCATTCCCTGACCATTGAGCCCGACAGCCTGCCCGATTGTCTGGAGATCACGGCCCAAAGCGACGACGGCGTCATCCAGGGACTGTCCCACCGCGACCTTCCCATTCACGGCGTCCAGTTCCATCCCGAAAGCATTTCGTCGGAACATGGGCACCAGCTGATCCAGAATTTCCTTGATATTACCCGAACCCAGCCCGGTGGAAAGGAAGCCGCATGAGCGACGAGATAAAACCCCTGATCGCCAAGGTTGCCGATGGCAACAGCCTAACTGCGGACGAGGCCGAGGCGGCGTTCAATATCATCATGTCCGGCGACGCCACCGAGGCCCAGATCGGCGCCATGCTGATGGCGCTTCGGGTGCGCGGCGAAACCGTCGATGAGATCACCGGCGCGGTTCGCACCATGCGCGCCAAGGCGCTGGCCGTAAACGCGCCCACGGGCGCCATTGACGTGGTCGGTACCGGCGGCGACGGGTCCGGCACCTATAACATTTCGACGGCGGCGGCGATTGTCGTTGCCGGCGCGGGCGTGCCGGTGGCCAAGCACGGCAACAAGGCGTTGTCGTCGAAATCGGGCGCGGCGGACGTGCTGACGGCGTTGGGCGTCAACATCGACGCCGATTTAGGCCTGGTCGAACGCGCCATTGCCGAGGCCGGGATCGGGTTCCTGATGGCGACGCGGCATCACAGCGCCATGAAATACGTCGGCCCGCCGCGGGTGCAAATGGGCACCCGGACGATCTTTAACCTGTTAGGCCCGCTGTCCAACCCGGCCGGGGTGACGCGCCAGTTCACCGGCGTTTTCGCCAAGGACTGGGTAGAACCGATGGCCAATGTGCTGAATAATCTCGGCTGCGAGGCCGCCTGGGTCGTGCACGGCTTGGACGGCCTGGACGAGATGACCACCACCGGGCCGTCATATGTCGCCGAATTGAAGGACGGCAAGGTTTCCACATTTGAAGTCTCGCCGGAAGATGCCGGACTGCCGACCGCCCAGCCCGAAGACCTCAAGGGCGGCGACGGCGAGCATAACGCGGCCGCCTTGCGGGCCGTGATGGACGGCGTGGCCGGACCCTACCGGGATGTGACGATATACAACGCCGCCGGCGCCTTGATCGTCGCCGGCAAGGCCACCGACCTCAAGGACGGCGCCGTCCAGGCCGCGGCCTCCATCGATGACGGTAAGGCCAAAGCGGCCCTCGATAAGATGATTGCGATCACCAACGAAACCTGATGATGAGCGATGTCCTCACCCAGATATGCGAAGACAAGCGGGCCCATGTCGCGACCTGCAAGCAAAACCGCCCCCTGGCCGACGTCGAGGCGGCGGCGAAAAAGGCATCCCCGCCGCGCGGGTTCATCGCCCGGCTCCGGGGTGCGGTGGAACGGGGCGGCTACGGTCTGATCGCCGAGATAAAAAAAGCCTCGCCGTCCAAGGGCCTGATCCGCGAAGACTTCGATGCCGCGGCGTTGGCGCGCGCCTATCAGGCCGGCGGCGCGACGTGTCTTTCGGTGCTTACCGACGTGCCCTACTTCCAGGGCAGCGACAGCGATTTGATCGAAGCCCGTGCTAGCGCCGAACTGCCGGTGCTGCGCAAGGACTTCATGGTCGATCCCTACCAAATCGTCGAAGCCCGGGCGCTGGGCGCGGATTGCGTGCTGCTGATCATGGCCGCCCTGGAAGGCGCCGAAGCCGCAGAACTGGAAGCTGTCGCCGTGGATTATGGCCTCGATGTTTTGGTCGAAGTCCATAACGCCGATGAACTGACCCGCGCGCTGGATCTCAACTCCCCGCTGATCGGCATCAACAACCGCGACCTCAAGACCTTCGATGTCGATCTTTCGGTCACCGAAGGTCTTTTGAATGATATCCCGGAAGACCATTTGATCGTCAGCGAAAGCGGCTTGTCGACCCCGGACGACCTGGCGCGGCTGTCAAAATCAGGCGTCAATTGTTTCCTGATCGGCGAGGCGCTGATGCGCAACGCCGACGTCGAGGCCGCGACCCGCGACTTGCTGTCGCCGGTAACGGCAAAAACGGCGGAGGCCTGAGCATGGCGAAACTCACCCACCTGGACGACGACGGCAACGCGGTGATGATCGATGTGACGGACAAGGCCACCACCGAGCGCACCGCGACGGCCAAGGGCTCGGTGTTGATGGCGCCCGAAACCATGGCGCTTATCATCGAAGGCGGGGTCAAGAAAGGCGATGTGCTGTCGGTCGCGCAGTTGGCCGGGATCATGGGCGCGAAAAGAACGCCTGAGCTAATCCCGCTGTGCCATCCCCTGGATTTGTCCTCGGTCAAGGTCGACCTGATCAGCGATCCCGAGGAGAACGCCGTTCATATCACCGCCACTTGCAAGCTGACCGGGCAGACCGGCGTCGAGATGGAGGCGTTGTGCGCGGTTTCGGTGGCGGCGCTGACGGTTTACGACATGTGCAAGGCGGTGGACCGGGGCATGCGGATCGCCGATATCCGCCTCACCCACAAGGCCGGCGGCAAGTCCGGCACCTTCGAGGCGGATTGACGGTCCGCCATGAATAAACCGAAACAAGACATGCTCTCCGTCGCCGAGGCTTTGGCCAAGGTCACCGGGGGCGTCTCCCTTGTCTCGACCGAACAGGTTCCCCTGCCCGCCGCGCTGGGCCGGGTCCTGGCAGAAGACGTGGCGTCGCGCCTGAGCCATCCGCCGGCCGACGTCTCGGCCATGGATGGCTACGCGGTGCGCGCCGATGACGTCACCGATGCTCCGGTAATTTTGAAACAGATCGGCGAGTCCCAGGCCGGTTCCGGCTTCGACGGCTCCGTCGGTCCCGGCGAGACGGCGCGGATTTTTACCGGCGCGCCGCTGCCCGACGGCGCCGATACCATCATCATCCAGGAAGTCACCGAGGCAGACGGCGGCCAAATCACCATCAAGGAGACGTCTCCCCCAGGGTATAATAAGAGGGATTTCGTCCGCGCCGCGGGCCAAGACTTTAAGACCGGCGAGGTGCTGTTGGTTGCGGGACGTGTGCTGACGGCCAGGGACTTAGGGCTGGCCGCGTCCATGAATGTGCCGTGGCTGACGGTGCGCCGACGGCCCCGCATCGCCTATACCGCCACCGGCGACGAGGTGGTGATGCCCGGCGACACCTTGGGCCCCGACCAGATCATTTCATCCAACAGCGTGGCGCTGGGCGCTTATATCCAGGCGCTCGGCGCAACGCCGGTTAATCTGGGCATCGCCAGGGACACCGAAGGCTCGCTCCGCCAGGTCATCTCAGGCGCCAAGGGCTGTGATTTGTTGATCACCATTGGCGGGGCCTCGGTCGGCGATTACGATTTCGTCCGCAAGGTGCTCGGCGACGAGGGCATGGAATTGGGCTTCTTCCGGGTCGCCATGCGTCCGGGCAAACCGTTGATCTTCGGCCGCCTCGGCGACATTCCGGTGTTGGGGCTGCCCGGCAATCCGGTATCGGCCGGGGTGACATCGGTGATTTTCCTCCGGGCCGCCATTGCCGTGATGCTGGGCATACCGGAAGACGACGCGCCTGCGCCGACGGCGCTGTTGGGCCGCGATCTGGAAGCCAACGACCGCCGCCAGGAATACCTCCGCGCCAAGCTCACCAGGGACGATGACGGCAACCTGGTGGCGACGCCGTTCGAGAAACAGGACAGCGGCATGATGGCGCGCCTCGCCGCCGCCGATTGCCTGGTCGTGCGCCCGCCCCTGGCCCCCGCCGCCGCCGCCGGCGACCGCGTCGAAATCCTGATGCTTAGTGATGGCGGGCCGCTTTTCTAAAAATATGGGCTTTTGGTGAATTTTCCCTCTTGACGCAAAGCAAGAACTAAACTAGAACATTAGAGAACGTTTGCTTTTTGTTCTAGATTTTGTGGCGGAAACCCGGGCAGGCTACTAATAGAGGGAATATCCCTCGCCTGTCCCGGACTTATCCTCAAGTCATTCCGCCACGCAGATTAGAGGTGATGCCCATGTTGACGCGGAAACAATATGAACTCCTGGTCTATCTCGACAAGGAACTCCGGAAAAAAGGGGTATCCCCCTCCTTCGATGAGATGAAGGACGCCCTCGGGCTGAAGTCCAAATCCGGTATTCACCGCCTGATTACCGGGCTTGAGGAACGCGGTTTCATCCGCCGCCTGCCCCACCGGGCCAGGGCCATCGAAGTCCTGCGCCTGCCCGACAACATGGATGGGCCGGTCGCCAAGGCCGGGCAAAAAACCACCGGAAAAAGATTCGCCGCCAATGTCATCGAAGGTGATTTCAAGCTCGCCGGCGCGTCACCGGTGGCGGGTTCGGAATCGGTGCAGCTGCCGCTCTACGGGCGCATCGCCGCCGGCACCCCGATCGAGGCGCTTTGCGATCATTCCAACGCCGTCGGCATCCCCGGCAACATGATCGGCAAGGGTGAACACTACGCCTTGGAAATCGAAGGCGACTCGATGATCGACGCCGGCATCCATGACGGCGACACCGTCGTCATCCGCCGTTCCGACACCGCCGACAACGGCTCCATCGTCGTCGCCCTGGTCGAAGATACCGAAGTGACCTTGAAGCGGTTGCGCCGCAAGGGCGCTTCGGTGGCGCTGGAGCCCGCCAACACCGAATATGAAACCCGCATTTTCGGACCCGACCAGGTCAAGGTGCAGGGCTGCCTGGTCGGCCTGATCCGGAAGTATTAAGCGGCAGTGGTTAGATGTTGTTGCCTTGAATTTGTCGAAATTTGGCAAGGCCCTGCCATGGTTGACATAACTTTTTTCGAACGACGTTCCTTTGGTGACAGGTTGGCCATCGGCCTCATGGCGTTACTCATGGCCCTGTGGCTTTCATGGTTAGGTCAGCCTGGGAACTATGATCGCGGTCCAGGTTGCGAATCACAAAATGGTAAACCGGGTCTAGTTCAAATCGCTCAGCCAGCGACGCCGGACTCATTTAATATCTGCTTTCCGAACACGATCTTGCCGGGTGATTTCCAAGTCATTCCACCGCGATAAAGCCTTTATCAGGTTTTTGGCCGGTTCTTTTTCGGCAGCGCCTCTCTTTTTTTGCCCCGCTTGGGAACCCAAGGCCGGTCGCCGTGCACGCCGTTGACGGTTTCGATGCGGATGGATTTCTGCCCTATCCAAATCGCGGCGCCGCCGTCGCGCCACAGATCAAAACGGTCGATGACGCCGGTCCGGGCCGGGCACGGCCGCCGTACCGGGACCACCGAAATGACCACATCGGCGGCCCAGCAATCCTCGGCCAGCGCCGCCTCGCCGAAGGCCAAGGCGACGAGGCGGCCGTTTTGCCGATACAGGCATCCTTGCAAATCACACGAAAGGCGTTGATCGGGGCTGATCCCGGTCTCCGGCCACGTGGCGATAGCGTCATCCAAGCCGAAACGCCTGAGCCAGACGCCGCGTTCGAACCGGGCGCGGCGGAGATTTGAGACGGCGACGGTCCCATCCCCGGCCCGTACCGCCAGCAGCCGCCCTTGGCCGTCAACCAGAACGTCCGGCGGGTTAGTTAATAACGCCAGCACCAATCCGCCGGCCATGCCCGCCACTCCCCAATACCGCCATCGAAAGCGCCAAAGGGCAATCCATAGGCCGCCGCCGGCGATCGCCGCCAGGGCCGCCGTCGGCATCGCCGGCAAAAGTGTCACCGCGCCGGTCCACCCCGACACCGTCTCGGCGACGGCGATGATGACATCCACGCCCCACCCCATCGGTGTCAGGGCGAACGCCTCAAGGCCGAAGGGCATCAACAGAAACGCGGCCACCGCCCACGGCATCACCCACAGCGCCGTTACCGGCACGGCGACGAGATTGGCGGCCAAACCATACCCGGCGAAACGGTTGAAATGAAAAATTGCGAACGGCGCCGTGGCGGCGCCCGCAATCAGCGTCGTCAAGGCGACACCGGCGAGGTAAAACATCGCTTTGCGAACCCAGGGCGGCAGCCGGGAATGATCATAGTCTTTGTAGCGGCGGCGTTCGCTCAAGGTTTCGTAGGTGGCGATTAGGGCGGTGACGGCGGCGAACGACATTTGAAAACTGGGACCGAGCAGGCTTTCCGGCGCCACCACCAGGATCGCCAGGGCCGCCCACGCCACCTGCCTAATCGACAGCCCGCGCCGGTCCAGCAACACCGCGACAAGAACCAATCCGACCATCAGGAAAGCGCGCTGGGTCGGCACCGTGGCGCCGGAAATCACGGCATAGGCGAAGGCCCCGGCAATCGCCGCCACCGCCGCCCATTTCTTGATCGGGAACCGCAACGCCAGCGGCGGGAACGTCGCCAACAGGCCGCGCGCGCCGAAAAAGATAATCCCCGCCACCAAACCGATGTGCAGACCGGAAATGGCCAACAGGTGGGCGAGCCCGGAATCACGGATCGCCGTCATTACCGCCTCGGGGATGGCGCTTCGCTCGCCGGTCATCAAGGCGGCCGCGATTGTGCCGGAGACTCCCTTAAGCACCGCCCGGATTCTGGTGGTGATGGTTTGGCGCAACCGCGCCGGTGCGCCCAACAGGGCATCGATGCCTTCTTCGGCGGGTGGGCTAAGAATTTCCGCCCGCCCGATACTGAACCCGACGCCGCCCAGTTAGCGGAAATAAGATTGGCGCTGAAAGTCGAAGGCGCCGGGGGCGGACGGCGGTGGCGGCGGAGACACGATGGCCCGGACCCGGAGCCAGGCCCCGGCTTTGAGGTCGGGTTGCACGCCCCTGAGCCGGAGGCGGATTTTTTCCGGCACCCGGTTGGGGAGAAGGCCGGCAAGGCGCGCCCGGTCCAGGGTGATGCGGCTGCCGCTGGGGAAGGTTTCGACCTTGCTGACCCGCCCGGTGACGGCGGTCGGGCCGACACGTTCGATAAGAATGGGGGCGTTGACGGCGACGGTGCGCCATTGGGCGACCCCGAACCCGGCGGCGATCACGGCGACGGCGGTTAACAGGGCCGCCGTACCGCCGCCGTGATTAGGCCCGAAGCGCTTGACGGCGAACCCGGCCAGGGCCACCACCGCCACCGCCAACGGCCCCAACCACAAAGGGGGTTCGGTCTTGAGCCCGAAGTAGATGGCAATTCCAATGCCGAAAAGTACCGGTAACCACAGAACCCAGCGCTCGCGTTCGTCGGCGAATGCCCTCACCGGGGACCAATATCCGGGGGGCGCATTCACCATCACCGAACGATAAATTTTCCGGTTTCGGCCGGCGTTGAAAACGGCAGTTCGATGGTTGGCTCTTCGCTACCGAAGAAATATTCCCCCTGGCGAAGCGGCACCAGCCTGAGTTCTGCCCATTTTCGCGATCCGATCTTGATGCCTTCAAGACAGGGAGCCGATACGGTATTTTCGCCATACAGGACACTGACGACGGCCGTCGCCCGGAAAAAGTCATCGGCGCGAAAGCTCCACGATCCTTTGGTGCCGTTAAATAGGCGGATGATATTGGCGGTGTTGGCCTTCAACACCACGGTGGAAGGGGTGAGTTTGGATTGACGGTTGTAAATATCAATGTGTTTGGCGCCCGCCCAGTTCATGGAACGGTATTTTCCCGCTTCACCGGCCTTGCAGTCGTCTGACGAGGCTTCTTCCGCCCCTTCCCCACCGAAGGAAAAGGACGGCAGTTTGGCCCATGACGGCAGTTCAGGCATTTCGCAGGCGCTAAGCCCAATGATCGACAGGATGATGATGGCCGACCTGATTAACATGCCAACAACCCAACTTTAGGGATATGCTGCAACGGCCCCGAAGATGTGGTAGTCCTCTCCCGCCGACGCTCTATTACCCTATTCAGGACCAGATTTTTTACCATGACCGTTGTTACCCGTTTCGCGCCCTCCCCCACAGGATTTCTTCACATCGGCGGCGCCCGCACCGCATTGTATAACTGGCTGTTCGCAAAGCACCATGCCGAATACGGATCCGGCGGCCGCTTTTTGTTGCGTATCGAAGATACCGACCGCAAGCGTTCGATCGCCGAAGCCGTGGACGCCATCTACGACGGGCTTTCGTGGCTCGGCCTGGACTGGGACAGCGAAGCGGTTTCGCAATTTGTCCGGGCCCAACGGCATGCCGAAGTCGCCCGGCAATTGCTGGACGACGGCAAGGCCTACCCTTGTTACTGCACGCCGGAAGAACTTCAGGAGATGCGCGACGCCGCCCGCGCCGAGGGCCTGAAGTCGATGTATGACGGCCGCTGGCGGGACCGTGACCCCCCCGATGCGCCCGCCGGCGTCGATCCCGTTATCCGCCTGAAGGCGCCCCAGGACGGCGAAACCGTCATCCAGGACCTGGTTCAGGGTGAGGTCAAGGTCGATAACGGCGAAATGGACGACATGATCCTGCTTCGCGCCGACGGCACGCCCACCTATATGCTGGCGGTGGTTGTCGATGATCATGACATGGAGGTCAGCCACGTTATTCGTGGCGACGACCATCTGACCAACGCCTTTCGGCAAACCCAAATTTATCATGGCCTCGGCTGGGACGTTCCCGCGTTTGCCCACATTCCGCTGATTCACGGCGCCGATGGCGCCAAAATGTCGAAACGCCATGGCGCCCTTGGCGTCGATGCCTACCGGGACCAGGGGTTTTTACCGGAAGCCATCTGCAATTATCTGCTTCGCCTGGGCTGGAGCCACGGAGACGATGAAATCATCAGCCGCGACGAAGCCGTCGAATGGTTTGGCCTGGAGGCCATCGGACGTAGCGCGGCGCGTTTCGATGCCGATAAGCTGACCAACCTCAATGGCCACTATATCCGCCAGGCCGAGGACGCGAGGCTAGTTGACCTGGTGATGCCGCTGTTGGCGCAATCCCTTGAAGGGGGGTTGGCCGAAGGCACTGAAAGCCGCCTGAGCTTGGGCATGGCGGGCCTGAAGGAAAGGGCCAAAACCCTGCCTGAGCTTGCGATAAGCGCTGAAATTTACGCCATGATGCGGCCCTTGAGCCTGAATGAAAAGGCCGCCCAGCTGGTTCAGGGAGACGGCCGCGAACATCTTGACGCTTTACGCGGCCGATTGGCCGATGTGGTGACATGGAACGTTGAGGCCTTGGAAAATGCGGTCCGGACATACGCGGAATTCGCCGGTATCAAACTCGGCAAGGCGGCGCAGCCCTTGCGTGCGGCGCTTACCGGACGGGTAGTTTCGCCTAGCATCTTCGAGGTCATTGAGATTTTGGGCCGAGACGAAGTCCTGGGACGCCTTGATGACGCTCTAAATGACCTATAAATTAGATATAATCTTTCAAGGTAACGACTAGGTGGAATTAGCGGAGGACTAAGGGTCTAACCGTTCGCCCGCCGCCCAGGATAAGGAAACGCCAAGCATGAACGCCAAGACTGGAAAAAACGATCCCTCCGAAGCTTTTACCCTGACTGACAACCGGTCGGGGGAAGAATACCAGTTGCCGGTTTTAAACGGCAGCTTGGGGCCTGACGTCATCGACGTCAGGAAATTGTACGCGGATACGGGCTGTTTCACCTACGACCCCGGTTATACATCGACCGGGAGTTGTGAATCGAAAATCACCTTCATCGACGGTGAAAAGGGAATCCTGCTTTATCGCGGCTATCCCATCGATATTTTGGCCCAGCAATCCGACTTCACGGAAGTGTCCTACCTGTTGCTGTACGGCGATTTGCCGTCCCCGGCGCAAAAGAAGAAGTTCGAGACCGGCATCACCTACCACACCATGGTGCATGAACAGCTGAATTATTTTTTCCGCGGCTTCCGGCGGGATTCTCACCCCATGGCGGTGATGTGCGGGGTGGTCGGGGCGCTTTCCGCTTTCTATCACGACAGCACCGATATCACCGATCCCAAACACCGGATGATCGCGTCTTACCGTTTGATCGCCAAGATGCCGACGATCGCCGCCATGGCCTACAAGTTCACCATCGGTCAGCCGTTCCTGTATCCCAGGAACGATCTTAAATTCGCGGAAAACATGCTTTACATGATGTTTGCCAACCCGTGCGAGGAATTTAAGGTCAATCCGGTGCTGGCCAAGGCCCTGGACCGCATCCTTATTCTCCATGCCGATCATGAACAGAATGCATCCACGTCGACGGTCCGCCTGGCCGGGTCCAGTGGGGCCAATCCTTTCGCCTGTATTGCCGCGGGGATCGCGTCCTTGTGGGGGCCGGCCCACGGCGGCGCCAATGAGGCGGTTCTCAAAATGCTGACCGAAATCGGCGACACCAAGAACATTCCCGATTTCATTGCCCGCGCCAAGGACAAGAAAGACCCGTTCCGGCTGATGGGTTTCGGCCATCGGGTGTATAAGAATTTCGACCCCCGTGCCAAGGTTCTTGAAAAGACCTGCCATGAGGTCCTGGACGAATTGGGGATCGAGGATGAACCGCTACTCGATATCGCCGTGGAACTGGAACGCATTGCCCTTGAGGACGAATATTTCGTCAGCAAAAAACTTTATCCCAACGTCGATTTTTATTCCGGCATCATTTTCAAGGCGATGGGGATTCCGACCAGCCTGTTCACGGTGTTGTTCGCTGTCGCCCGAACCGTCGGCTGGGTCGCCCAGTGGAACGAGATGATAGAAGACCCGTCGCAAAAAATTGGCCGTCCGCGCCAATTGTTCATGGGCGCCACGGAAAGGAAGTACGCCCCGCTGCACAAGCGCAAATAGGCTATTCCGGCGTCCCCTTCTCGGTGATGGCGTTGATGACCACGCCCGCGGCCAGGGCCGCTGGGGAATCCCCCTTGGGTTTAAGTTCTTTCAAGGCTTCGTCGTAAGCGGAGATCTGTTTGTCCCGGCGTTCGGTGTCGGCCAGCAGGTCTTCCATGGCCGCGGCCAGAAATTCGGACCGGCACGCACCCTGGAGAAATTCGGGTATAGCTTCGCGTTCCAGGATCAGGTTGACCAGATGGGCGAAGCGGGCCTTGACCAGCCAACGCGCAATCAGGGCGGTCAGGATATTGGTTTTATAGGCAATGACCGCCGGGGTCCGGGCCACGGCCAATTCGAGGGCGACGGTTCCGGAAGCCGCCAGTGCCGCTTCGGAGGCGGCGAAGGCATCGAATTTTTCCTGATCGCCCTCAACCACCAACACCGGTACGGGCCATTCAGCCGTCAACCGGCGAACCGGACCGGCGACGGTGTTCAAAGTCGGCACGACGACCCGCAAATGAGGAAATTTCTTTTTCAGCATAAAAAGAGTCTCGCCGAAGATGCCATGAAGCCGGGTGATCTCGCTCATGCGGCTGCCCGGAAGAACGGTGATCAGCCTATCGGTAGCGGAAATGGCATGGCGGTCGCGGAACCCCGGGCCGTCCCCCAAGCCTGCGTCTCCATCCAGAACCGGATGGCCGACGAAGGTGGCCGGCAGCCCCACGGCCTCGAAAAAGGGTGGCTCGAACGGCAACAAGGTCAGCAGGTGATCCAGAAAGCCGGCGATTTTGTTGGCCCGGCCGGGCCGCCAGGCCCAGACCGATGGTGCGACATAATGAATGAGGGGGATGCCCTTTCCTTTTAGCCGTTTGGCGACGCGAAAATTGAAATCCGGGGAATCGATGGTGACCAGACACGAAGGCGAAAGCCGTTTGACGGCGTCGACGGTTTCGGAGATACGGCGGAGAAGTCCGGGAAGCCGGGGCAGGATTTCGGCGATGCCCATCACCGACAACTCGGCCATGGGAAAAAGGCTTTTGATCCCCTGCTCTTCCATCCGGGCGCCGCCTACCCCGGCGAAGGAAATCCGGCCATCGGTTTTCTTTTTCAGGGCCTGCATCAATTGCGCCCCCAGAAAATCACCGGACGGCTCACCGGCGATGAGGAAAACCAGGGGGTTGGAGGGGTCGGCGGTGACCATGCCGCCGTCATCGCTTTCGGTGCGGGCTTCAGGGTGATCCTGGAGGTCGATGCCGAAAACGAAAATACCGGCGGCGTCGGCGGCCTTGATCACGGCATCGCGGTCAACCACCAGGGCGCCACCGGTTTCAATGGCGATCCCCCTCAGGCCGGCGGCGGAAACCCCTTCAACGGTGGTGACCCCAATGGTCGGTAAATCGGCGCGGTGTTCCTGGCCGGGTTTCTTGACTTTGACCAAAACGCCACCGGGGCCGCTCAAGCGTACTTTTTGCGCCTGCTTGAGGAGCGCGTCGGTGCCCTTGGCATCTTCGACGCAGAGCACCTGTCCCATCTGAACAACCGCGCCTTGGCCGATGTCGCGCCGACCGATGTCCAATGCCGCCCGGATGCCGTATTTGATATCCTCTTCGGCCTGCCAGTCGGGCTCGACCTGGCCGTAGGCGCCTTTGGTGGCGAGCAGGTCCGACAACAGGTCGTCTGCGCCGATAACGCGAAATCCCTCGGTTTCCTCAAGGGTTTTGACCAACGCCTTCAACAGGCCGTCGTCACCTAGCGATTGTGCGCCCGATTTGGCAAAGAACCGGAGCGCCCATGCGTCGGGCCTGAGTGAGGCAAGGGATGGCCTTTTGATGGTTCCGGCCATGACCAATTCCTTGCACCCGGCATCCCTCAGGTGCTTGATTGATTGGCCGGCGGCGCCCAAACGCACCCAGGCATGGGGAACGTCGGCGAAGCTTTGCTTTTCGGCGTGACCCTGGAAACCGATCACAAGAAAATCCCGACCGGAGTCCTGGCAAGTCCGGACAAGGAGTTCCGGAAGCGGTCCGCCCCCGGCAAGAATACCGAGTTTAGGCGGCATCTTTCAATTTTGGCTGGCAGATGGCGCGAGATGAATCGGCGTTGATGAAGTTGATGATGTCTTGGACCGGCTCGTTGTCAGGAAACAACTCGGCGACGTCCACAATCCGTTCGGCGAAGGTGCCTTCCTCGGCGAAAATGAGCCGGTAGGCCTTGCGCAGATTTTGGATATCCTCGCGAGAGAAATCGCGGCGCTTTAGCCCGACGATATTCAGCCCCGACAGGCAGGCCCGGTTTCCGATCACCGAGCCGTAGGGGATGACGTCTTCGGCGACGCCGGTCTTGCCGCCGATCATGGAGTGCTTGCCGATCCTGACGAATTGATGAACGGCGGACAGGCCACCGATGATAGCCCACTCATCGATCGAAACGTGGCCCGCCAGGGTGGCATTGTTGACCAGGATGACGTTATCCGCGATCTGGCAATCGTGGGCAACGTGGGCTGCAACCATGAACAGGCAGTTATTGCCGATGCGTGTGGCCATGCCGCCGCCTTCGGTACCTGGATTCATGGTTACGTACTCCCGGATGACGTTGTTGCAGCCGACGGTCAGGCTTGATGCTTCGCCGTTGTATTTAAGATCCTGGGGTTGATGGCCGATCGACGCGAATGGAAAAATCCGGGTGTTGGCGCCGATACTGGTATGTCCGGTGACGACGACATGGGAAATAAGTTCGACCCCATCGTCTAGTTCGACGTCAGCGCCAACCATGGAATATGGCCCGATGGACACGTTGTCGCCGATCTTGGCACCGTCGGCGATAATCGCGGTTGGATGAATTTCGCTCATTTTGGATCCACAATCATGGCTGTAAAAGTTGCTTCGGCGACGACATCTTCACCGACCCGCGCCTCGCCTTGGAATTTCCACACCGGACCTCGTTGTCGTTGCTTAACCACATGCAGATGCAACTGGTTACCGGGAAAGACCGGCTTGCGGAAGCGGGCCTGATCCACGGACATGAAATAAACGACGCTTCCAGGCTGCTTTCCCATGGTCCGGACCACCAAAACCGCCGAGGTTTGAGCCATGGCTTCGACGATTAAGACACCCGGCATGATCGGATGGCCGGGGAAATGGCCTTCGAAATAGGGCTCGTCCGCACGGACGTTCTTGATGCCGACCGCTTCTACGTCAGGGATCAGGTTGACGACTTCATCGATCAACAAGAACGGGGGACGGTGCGGGATCATGTCCTTGATCACATCGATGTCCAGGGACTCGATGACGTCGGAGGATTGAGTGTCGTCCATGGCTTATTTGGCTTTCTTTGTCGCTATGCGTTTGAGTTCCGCAACCCCGCGGAGCCATTCCTTAATCGGACGGGCAGGAAATCCACCGACGGTGTCGCCGGCCTGGATGTCCTTCGTGACCCCGCTTTTTGCGGCAATGCGTGCCCCTTCGCCGATCCGTAAATGGCCGGCAAATCCGGCCTTCCCCCCGACCATCACGAAGTTGCCAAGTTCGGTGCTGCCGGAAATGCCCACCTGTGATGCCACCAAGCAATTTTTCCCCAGTTGAGCGTTATGGGCGATATGAACAAGATTATCAATTTTTGTTCCTGCCCCAATGACCGTATCGGGGCCGCTACCACGGTCGATGGTGGCGTTGGCGCCGATGTCGACATCGTCATCTATCAGAACCCGTCCCAATTGCGGAATTTTAATGTGGCCCTCCTTGCCGGGGGCATAGCCGTATCCTTCTTGTCCGATACTGGCCCCGGAATGGATAATGACCCGGTTACCAATAATGCAATAGGACAAGCTTGCGTTAGGCTCAATATCGCAGTCCTCACCAAGAATGACACCCTTGCCGATAACCGTGTTGGCGCCGATGGAACAGTTTTGTCCGATCTCTGCTCTAGCGCCGATCACGGCGCCGGCGGATACATGACATCCTTTGCCGATTTTAGCGGTTTCATGGATGATCGCCGAGGGGGACAGGCGGTTTTCAGTTTCCGTTCTCGGATAGAAGGCGGTGGCGGCTTTTGCATAGGCGCGGTAAGGGTCTTTGCTCAGCAATAACGCCATTTCCTTGGGCGCGTTAGCAGCATGATCGGCGTGCACCAGACAAGCCCCGGCACGGCTTTTGGAAAAGCTTTTGAGGTAGAGTTTATTGTCGAGAAAGCTCAGGTGCTCGGGGCCGGCGTTTTGAAGCGGTTGAACATCCGAGAATTGGGCCTCGGGGTCGGCACCTTCTCCGATCCTTGATCCAGAAATTGACGCCAACTCCTTTAGGCTGAAAGGCCCGGCCACGGAAAAAAAACGAGGATCGGCCATCCCTTATTTCCCAGGCTGGGCGACCTTTACTTTAGGCAAATTAGTGTTCAAAAGGTCCAGAACCGCTTTCGTAAGGTCCAACGAACCAACCGAATAGGCGGTCTGGCTTTTTCTCACAATTATGGCCAGATTTCTGTCGTCGGCCAACTTGGCAACGACTTCGATGTAGGCTTTGTTGACAGCGCCCATCGCAACGTTACGCGACTTATCCAGATCCCGTTGCCGTTGCTGGACCAGGCGTTGAACCTCAACGACTCGTTGCTCGAACTCACGGCGCTTCTCGGCAAACGCTTCCGGCGCCAGAATGGTCCGTTGCCGGGCCAATTCCTGATTCGCTTTGCGGAGTTCGTTTCGTTCTTTTTCAATTTCCTTTTCGAAATCGGTACCGTATTTAGTGATCTGACCGCGAATATCCTTCACGGCAGAGGCCTCCCGCAGGATTGCCTGTACATCCAGAACCCCGATGGGAATGTGAACGGGAACGAGTTTTTTCTGTTCTCCGGTTTTTCCCTCGGCCGGGGGAGCCTGTTGCGCCAAAACGGGATGGTTAAGAACCAAAACGCCGATGAGGGCGGCAAAAAAGAGTTTGAAAAAGTGGGTCAATTGAATCTCCTAAAACCGGGCGCCGAAATTAAAGCGGATATTTTCAGTGATGTCGAAATCTTCCTTGATGAAAGGCACGGCGGCATCTACGCCGACGGGGCCAAACGGTGACGTCCATGTCAGACCAATACCAGCCGACATGCGCATGGAGCTGACATCTTTTACGTAGGATGCCGTGGGTGAGATTTTTCCCGAGCTGCCGATATCGGTAAAGGTTCGTCCGGCCACGCCGAATTCGTCTGGAAAGCCTAATGGAAAGGCTAATTGCACCGAGCCGGTATACATCCACTCGCCACCAAGGGCGTCATCGGTTGTGCTATCCCTGGGGCCGACGCCTCTGGTTGCGAATCCCCTAAGATTGTCTCCGCCGATGAAATACCGGTCAAGAACGGCGACATCCTCTCCGAGTCCGACAATATAACCAGCGCTGCCGCCGATTTTCAGTACCCACTGATCGGCAATGGGAAAATATTTGGCGGACCTGGCCTCGTTTTTTATATAGCGGACGCTTCCGCCCAAACCGGCAAGGGTGTTCCCCATTCGGGCGATAAAACCGCTTGTCGGGTTAATGGCACTATCGCGTTTGTCATACGACACTGTATGGCTGATTAAAGAAGTCGTGGAATTACCGACCTCCGTTTGAATCAACGGCGAGGCCGTAATGGAGACGGATGAAACCTTCGACACCTTGAAGGTATATCTCCAATCCTGCCTGAGATCTTCGGTGATTTTGTATCCCCCCCTCAACCCGAAACCGGTGGTGTCCGTTTCGAAAGAGCTAAAATCCTGTAGGTCCTGACTGACCCGGAATATATCGAACCCGGCGCGAATTTCGCGGCCAAGAAAAAAGGGCTCTGTAAAGGAAAAATCAATTTCGCTTTTGAGCGCGGCGATGGTCAGTTTAAGCCCGACTCGCTGCCCCTTTCCGAGGAAATTCCGCTCAACGATGCCGATGTCGCCAAGAATTCCGTTGGTCGTAGAAAACCCGGCGCCGAAGCTCAATTGGCCCGTTGACTTTTCTTCCACATCGACCCTGAGAACAGTTTTATCCGGGGAACTGCCGGGTAGCCGTTTCACTTTGACGGTTTCGAAAAAGGCAAGGTTTTGGATGCGTTGTCGCGAACGGCGTAATTTCGCAGAGTTAAAGGCGTCCCCCTCAACGAGCCTGAACTCCCTGCGGATCACTCTGTCCTGGGTGCGGACATTGCCCACGATATCAATTCGTTCAACAAAAACCCGCGGGCCTTCGTTGATTTCGAAAACGACATCGATTGTTTTTTCCTTACGGTTACGGTTGATCCGGGGTCTGATGTCGACAAAAGCGAATCCCAGTTCTCCGACCTTATAGGTCAAGCCGTTGATGGCGTCGTTGACCTCTTCGATGTCGTACCAATCATCCGGTTCGAATTCTATAATCTCGGCAATATCTTCTTTTTTTAGGTCGCGCAGGCGGGCCTCGATATCGATTTTGCCGAACTTGTATCGGTTTCCTTCTTCTACGGTAAAGGTCAGAAAGAAGTCCTTGCGGTCGGGAGTCAGCTCGGCAACAGCGGAAACGACACGGAAATCAGCGAAGCCGTCGGTGAGATAGAACCGACGTAACAATTCACGGTCGTAGGTCAAACGATCCGGGTCATATTTGTCATCGGAAGAAAGAAGACGCCACCATCTGGTTTCCCTGGTGCGGATGACCCCTCTGAGCCGGCTGTCGCCGAATTCCGTGTTACCGACAAACCGAATGCTTCTTATTTCCGTCAAATCCCCTTCATTGATCTCAAACACCAGATCGATCCGATTTTGAGGCAACTGGATGACTTTGGGCTCCACGGTGGAGGCAAAACGACCGCTGCGGCGATAAATAGCGAGGATGCGTTTGACGTCGTTTTGAACCTTGGTTCGGGTGTAAATCACCCGCGGACGAAGCGATACCTCGGACTCCAGGTCGCTGGTTTCGACTTCATCGTTTCCTTCGAAGGCAATGCGGTTGATGACCGGGTTCTCCACCACATTCACCACCAGGGCGTCACCTTGACGACGCAGGGTCACATCAGCGAAAAGACCGGTGGAGAAAAGGCTTTTCAGTGAGCCGTCGATCTTGCTTGCATCAAAGGGGTCGCCGGTTTTTAAGAGCAGGTAGGATATTACCGTATCGGGTTCAATACGCTGGGTTCCTTCGACCTTAATTTCACCGATTACGCCTGCGTTTTGCGCAAGTTCGACGGCATCATGGTTCGGATGGGCGATCGCCTGAACAGGCAATAACCCAAGCACCACAACGTAGCATCCAGCGGTGAAGAAGCGGTAAAAACGCCTCAATTAAACCCCCATAATTATAAAATCAGGTAATGAGTTCTTTAATGAACTCAATGACTCTCAAGTGAACCAAATCGTTCCAAGTTGCAAAAACCATTAGAATCAATACCAGAATCAGCCCAAAACGAAAACCGTATTCTTGCGCCCGCTCTCCCAAGGGACGGCCACGAATGGCTTCGGCCGCAAAAAACAACAAATGCCCACCATCAAGCAAAGGAATGGGAAAAAGGTTAATAAGACCCAAATTAACAGATAAAGCGGCCATGAAGAAGATAAGGTTATCGAACCCGCCCTGGGCCATTTGCCCGGAAAGTTTGGCAATTCTTAGGGGGCCGCCCAAGTCTTCGGCGCCCCTTTTACCGGAGATCATTTCCCCCAGGTAAGAGAAGATGTTCGCGGTCAAGGCCACGGTTTGCCGGACCCCCAGCCATGAAGCGTAGAGAGGGTTTTGCCTTTCATACAAGGCTTGCTCAGGGTCATAACGAACGCCAAGCAAACCAACTTCGACCGTTTTTCCATCTTTATCCGTCCGCTGATGCGGTTTCGGCGTCGCCGCCAGTGTCAATTCTTGATCGCCGCGCCTGAGCGTGATCTTCAAGGGAACGCCCGGTTGGCTGCTGACGATACGGACCAGGTCCGAAAACCAAGTCACGGGTTCACCATTGATGCTCAAGATGCGGTCGCCGACCTCGAACTCGGCTTCGGCGGCGGCGGAATCAGGCATGATGTTCCCAACACCGGCATAATGTTTAGGTGTTCCTACGGTCATAATCAGGCCGGCGAAAAGAACCACCGCCAGAAGGAAATTCGCCGCCGGCCCGGCAAAAACGATGGCGACGCGCTGGCCAATGGTTTTGAATTGGAAAGAAACGGCCTTTTCCTCTTCGGTCAAAGGACGTTCATCCTCGGCATCTTCGGGCAAATCGGATTGGCCCAGCATCTTGACGTATCCGCCAAGCGGAATGGCGGATATTTTCCACCGGGTTCCCGCCGAATTGGTCCAACCGTAGATTTCCGGTCCGAACCCGATTGAAAAAACCTCGATTTTGACATTGTTGCGCTTGGCGACCCAGTAATGCCCCCACTCATGGACATAAACCAAGACCGTGAGCACGAACAGGAACAGGATGATGTAATACCAAGTAAATCCGAGAATGAAGTCCATAAGGTCGCTTTCCGGTGATGTTCTGGGCGGGGGTTTTAAACCGCCGGTTTTTTAATTGTCTTTCGGATGTTTTAAAACCAAATCTTCGGCAATTTGCCGCGCTTCGGCGTCGGCCTCGGCAACATCGTCGAGATTGGCCAAGCGGCCATCAGGCGCGGCGATAAGGGTTTCCTCTACAATCCGGGCAATGTCAAGAAAACCGATGTTTTTGTCTAAAAAATGGCGAACCGCCACTTCGTTGGCGGCATTCAATACCGTCGGCGCCGCGCCGCCGGTATTCAACGCTTGGCGAGCCAGCCGGAGGGCCGGAAAACGGTCCATATCGGGGGCTTCGAAGGTCAAGGTGGCAATTTCCGCCAGGTCCAGCCTTGGCGCGTGCGCGGCCATCCGCTTGGGCCAGGCCAGGGCATGGGCAATCGGCGTGCGCATGTCAGGGGTCCCCAGTTGAGCCAGGACCGAACCGTCGACATAATCAACCATGGAATGGATCACCGATTGCGGATGCACCAGAATTTCGATCTGGTCGCCGGAAACCGGGAAAAGATGCAAGGCTTCGATCAATTCCAGGCCCTTGTTCATCATCGTCGCTGAATCCACTGAAATTTTCGCCCCCATGTCCCAATTGGGGTGGGCGACGGCCTGTTCCGGCGTCATCTTGGCCATTTCGTCCAGCGAAGCTTCCCTGAACGGGCCACCCGATGCGGTCAGGATAATCCGGTGAACCCGCTCGGCATTATCGAAATCAAAAACCTGAAAAATGGCGCTGTGTTCTGAATCCACGGGTAACAAGGTGGCGCCATTGGTTACGACCTCCTTGACGAACATATCACCGGCGGAAACCAGGCATTCCTTATTGGCCAATCCGATCGTGGCGCCGCGCCGGACGGCGGTCAAAGTCGGTTTAAGCCCGGCCGCGCCGACAATTGAGGCCATCACCCAATCGGCAGGCCTGTCGGCGGCCTCGATAAGGGCGTCTGGACCCGCGGCGGCCTCGATTCCGGTTCCGGCCAGGGCCTCTTTCAGCGCCTGATAGCCTTCGGGATCGGCCAGCACCGCCGTATTCGGTTTTAGGCGCAGGGATTGTTCGACCAACAGCTTGATGTTGCTGTTCGCCGTCAGGGCCTCCACCACATAGTCGCCGGGGTTGTTTTCGACCAGTTCGACCGTATTGCAGCCGACGGATCCAGTGGACCCTAGGATGGTAATGCTTCTGGGCGACTGTCCCGTTTTGGGTGCAATGGGTTCCGGGTTTACATCCATGTCAAAATATTGCCCTTGCCGACAGTTCCAATCACGGCAACGGCAACCGCCGCTACCAGCAATCCATCAACGCGGTCAAAGAGGCCGCCGTGCCCGGGAAGGATTGCTCCCGTATCCTTTACTCCAAAATGACGCTTAACCCAAGATTCACCTAAGTCACCGACTTGAGAAATGGCGCCGATAAGGGCGCTCAACCCGGCGATGACAAGGATTTCGTTTAATTCGAGGATCAAGCCGGTTAACGCGCCGGTCAATCCCGCCGTCCCTATTCCGCCCAAAAAACCTGCCCAGGTTTTGTTGGGGCTAATGACGGGGGCCAGCTTGGCGCCACCGATAAGACGACCAAAGGCGTACGCCCCGGTATCCGACGCCCAGACCACCGCCAACAACCAAAACAGGTTTGTCGCCCCGGCGGTGGCGTCGGCGCGCAGATGAAGCAAGGCCCAGCAGGGAACGGCGATATAAATTACGCCGAGGGCCAACCATAAGGGCCGCCCGCTACAAAGACGGTTCCATTCGAAGGCCAGGATCAACGCCATGATGACGATGAGAAATTCGAAAAACGGAGACCCAAAATAGACGAAACCCAGAACCACCGGCGCCGCAACGCAGGCCGTGGCGGTTTGGGCTGCCAAGGGGCTTAGTTGGGTGTCACCCTCCGGTAGCGCCATATCGGCGATCACGGCCCTGATATTCGATGACGGCATTTTCAAAGTCCTCACCGGAAAATTCGGGCCAAAGGGTGTCGATAAAAACCAATTCTGAATACGCCACCTGCCACAGCAAAAAGTTGCTGATCCTTTCTTCGCCACTGGTGCGGATCAAAAGATCTGGATCGGGGATGTCAGCCGTAAACAGACGCCCGGCGACCTCTGTTTCATCGATGTCCTCCACCTTCAGGCGGCCGCTCAGGACATCCTCGGCGATATTGCGGGCCGCCGAAGTGATTTCCGCCCGGCCGCCGTAGCTGAGCGCAATGGTCAGCGTCAGGCGTTTGTTGGCGGCGGTCGACTGTTCGGCGTTTTCGATCAGCAATACAATGTCCTCATCCAGGCGGTCCCGTTCGCCGATGATTTTGAGCCGGACGCCCTCTGCGTTGAGTTCATCGATTTCTTTTTTCAAATAAAAACGCAGCAGACCCATCAGGTCCTGGATCTCATTGGCCGGACGTTTCCAGTTCTCCGAAGAAAACCCGAACAGGGTCAGGTAGCCAACGCCCATGGAAATAGCTGATTTAACTGCATTTTTGACCGCGTCGGCGCCCCTTTGATGGCCCACGGCACGGGGCAACCCATTACTTTTCGCCCAGCGCCCATTGCCGTCCATGATGATGGCGACATGATTGGGTGGCGGTGGCGGAGAATTCTTTTTTTGAAGAGAGACGGTTTCCATGGGGCTAGACCTGCTTGATATCTTGTTCCTTATTCTCCAGCAATTCATCAATCCGGCTGATATGGTTGTCGGTCAACGTCTGAATTTCATCGGCATACTCATGGTGTTCGTCTTGGGATATTTCATGGTCTTTTTCGGAATGCTTCAGGTTATCCATGGCGTGGCGACGGACATTGCGAACGGCGATGCGGGCGTCTTCGGCGTATTTGTGCGCGACCTTGGCCAGTTCGATGCGCCGTTCTTCGGTCAATGCCGGAATGGGTATCCGGACCAACTGTCCGTCCGACGACGGATTGAGGCCGAGACCGGAATTGATAATCGCTTTTTCGACGGACTTAACCAGGCCCTTGTCCCAGACCTGGACCGTTAAAAGCCGGGGCTCCGGCACGCCGATATTGCCGACCTGATTGATGGGCATATCGGAACCGTAGGCTTCGACCACCAGGGATTCCAAAAGTCCGGCGTTGGCACGGCCGGTGCGAAGCCCCATGTACTCGTCCGTTAACACCTCTATCGCGCCGTCCATGCGGCGGGTGATATCTTTATAAATTGCGTCTATATCGATGCTCACGGCGATCATTCCCCCTTCGTAAACCGGCTATAGAAATCCGTCAGTTAATAATCGTAAACGTGCCGCCACCGAAGACGACATCGGCGAATCCCCCGGGATTGTGAATGGAAAACACCAAGATTGGAACCTCGTTTTCACGCGCAAGGGCGATCGCCGATGTGTCCATGACCCTAAGGTTTTGGGCCAGAACCTCCTGGTAACTGAGTTCCTGATAGCGTTTTGCGTCTTTTTCGGTTTTCGGGTCGGCATCATAGACGCCGTCAACCTGGGTTCCCTTGAGTAGCGCATCGCAGTTCATTTCCACGGCGCGAAGCGCGGCGGCGGTGTCGGTGGTGAAGAAGGGGTTGCCGGTTCCTCCGGCAAAGATCACGACCCTATCCTTCTCCATGTGACGAACGGCGCGACGGCGGATATAAGGCTCACACACCGTTGCCATGGGGATGGCTGATTGCACCCGGGTCGGCACACCGATGCTCTCCAGGACGCTTTGCACGGCAAGCGCATTCATCACGGTGGCCAGCATGCCCATGTAATCGGCGCTGGTGCGCTCGATGCCCTTTGCGGCAACCGAAACGCCACGGAAAATGTTACCGGCCCCAATGACCAAGCTGATTTGCACTCCCTTGTCGTGGACGTCTTTGATTTCCCCGCAAATCCTATCCACGGTGCCAGCGTCGATGCCGTAATCCAACTCGCCCATTAGCGCCTCTCCCGACAATTTCAAGAGAATACGTCGGTATTTTGGCTTCGGCGGCATGGTGGGGTTCCGTTCGATCCTTATGGGGTCAAGGTCATGTCCTTGTCTTCGGACGCGGACATTCTACACCATCGGCGGGTCTTTGGTACTTTCCTTACCGGCGGGCCTTACCGGCGGGCCTTACCGGCGGTCTTTAGGTGCCGGCAACGGCGGCAACCTCGGCGGCAAAATCCTCTTCCTTCTTTTCGATCCCCTCGCCGAGGATGAACAGGCCGAAATTGGCGACCTGGATGGGGCCGCCGGCATCCTTGGCGGCCGTCTCCAATGCCTTTTCGACCTTGGTTTCGCCGTCGATGACGAAGGTCTGGTCCAAAAGGCAGACCTCTTCGTAAAATTTACGCATCCGTCCTTCCAGCATCTTTTCGATGATGTCCTCGGGTTTACCGGATTCGCGGGCCTGCTCGGCGAGGAAATTACGCTCGCGTTCGATAACCGCCGGCTCCAGGCCGTCTCGGGATACCGCTTGCGGCTTCGAGGCCGCCACATGCATGGCAACCTGTTTGCCAATGGCATCCAGTTTTTCGGTATCGGCTTCGGATTCAAGGGCGACCAGAACCCCGATCTTACCCAGATCGGAGGCAACGGCGTTGTGGATATAGGATGAGAGGACACCTTGTCCGACCTCAACGACCTCAATGCGGCGAAGCGACATATTTTCACCGATGGTGGCGATCAGGTTGGTGAGTTCCTCGGCAACATTGCGTTCCGTGCCGGGATAAGGGGTTTCCTTCAACGCCTCCATATCATTACCCGATTGAAGCGCCAATTCGGTCACGGTCCGGACGAAGCCCTGAAAATCATCATTACGGGCGACAAAATCAGTCTCCGCATTGACCTCGACAAGGGCGCCGGTGTTGCCATTGATGGCAACGCCGATCAGGCCTTCGGAGGCGACGCGTCCGGACTTTTTCGCGGCCGCCGATAGGCCCTTGGTGCGTAGCCAGTCGACGGCGGCTTCGATGTCGCCATCGTTTTCGACAAGCGCATTCTTACAATCCATCATACCGGCGCCGGTTTTCTCGCGCAGGTCTTTGACTAGGGCGGCAGTGATTTCAGCCATCTTAAACCTCTTAATTAGTTTTATTGTCTAATAGATTGAAAAAACTCAGGCTTTTTCTTTAGTCTTATCTGAGTCTTTGGTCTCTATGCTACCCTTGGACGCGGCCTTGTCGGCGGCTTTCTCATCGCTTTTGGCTGGTTTTTTAGCGGCCTTGGCAGGCTTTTTTGTCTCTTTATCCGGAGATTTAGCCTTCTTGGCGGCAGGCTTTTCGTCTTTTTTCTTGTCGTCTTTTTTATCGTCGGCCTTTTTAGCGTCGGCCTTTTTAGCGGCGGGGCCGGGCTTCGTGTCCTTGCTGTCCTTGGCCGCCGGCGCGGTCTCTTTGGCCTTATCAGCGGCCTTTTTAACCGGGGCTTCGGCTTTTTCGGCGGCAGACTCCTTGGGCAGGGATTCCTCGGGAACGGCCGATGAGGCCCCGATATCGCCACCGGCAGCCTTGACCTCTTGCTGAATCCCGTCGAGCACCGCACCGCCCATCAATTCACAATAAAGATTGATGGCGCGAATGGCGTCGTCGTTGCCCGGCACCGGATAATTAATCCCATCGGGTTGGCTGTTGGAATCAATGACGCCGACCACCGGAATGCCCAACTTATTGGCTTCGGCGACGGCAATGGCTTCCTTGTTGGTGTCGATAACGACCAAAATGTCAGGCAGGCCGCCCATTTCCTTGATGCCGCCCAAGGCGCGCTCAAGTTTGGATTGTTCGCGGGTCAGGCCGAGCAGTTCTTTCTTGGTCAGGCCAACGGTTTCCCCGGCCAATTGGTCATCCAGGGTGCGCAGGCGCTTGATCGAATTGGAAATCGTCTGCCAGTTGGTCATCATGCCGCCAAGCCAACGGTGGTTGACGTAATACTGTCCACACCGCTTGGCGGCTTCTGAAACCCGGGTCGAGGCCTGGCGCTTGGTTCCGACAAACAGAACACGCCCGCCGGCGGCGACGACGTCTTTGACCGCGGTCATGGCCTGATGCAGCAAGGGTACCGTTTGCTGAAGGTCGATGATGTGAATGCCGTTGCGGACCCCGAACAGGTACGGGGACATTTTCGGGTTCCAACGTCTGGTGCTGTGTCCGAAATGGACGCCAGCTTCCAAGAGCTGACGCATAGAATAGGCGGGAAGCGCCATGGTTTTAAATCCTTCTCCGGTTATACCTCCGCAGGCTTGGTCCTTTCGGTCGAAAGAACACCGGAACAATGAAGTAGCGAATTTGCGCCAAACACCGTACGCCTGCGTGTGAAATCGCGGGTTTTTTAGCTCTTGGTTAAGGGGAAAGCAAGGACAAAGGGCGCGGTTTAATTTTTTACGACTCGCGCGCCTCGACAATGCCGGGAATAGCGCGGACGGCGTTGATGACGTCCGGCGTAAGCGCATAGCCGCCGCTAAGCTCAATGTCCACCTCGGCGCCTTCTTCAAGCCTGGAGGTGACCGTCACGTGACCCCGGCCATGGCGCCAGCCGGACAAGACGTCTCTGAGCGCGGTTAAGGGGGTGGCGGAAGAAACCACCACGGCGAGCCCGGGAATGACCTTATCACCGGCTTTCTCAAGCAGTTGCAGGCTTTGCACGGAAAACCGGCCATCGGTATCGAATTGGGCGCGGATGAAGAACGACTGGCCGGCTTCGAGAATATCCCGGTTTTGGTTGATTGTTTCCGAAAAGGCGATCGCTTCGAAGACGCCGGATGTATCGGTGAAGCTTAAAAAAGCGTAGCGGTTCCCTTTCTTCGAGGTTCTTTCACTGATCCCCAGCAGGGTTCCCGCCATCCGTCTGGGCCCGGATTTGCCGGCGGTGACGATATCGGCGCTGGTCTTGACCTTGAGGCGTTTCATAATGGGCGCGAAGTCGTCCAAGGGATGGCCAGAAAGATAAAGCCCGGTGGCTTCGAACTCTTCGCTCAAGCGGTCCATTTTTAGCCAATCGTCGATTTCCGGCAAGGAAGGTACCGGTGCGGCCCCGGCGCCTTCGCCGCCGAACAGCCCCATTTGGCCGCTGTCGCGTTCATTGATGGCAATGGAAGCGTGGCGGAGCAGCATTTCAATGGCGCCGTGCACCTGTCGTCGGTTGGAACAAAGGCCGTCGAAGGCCCCTGCCCTGACCAGGTTTTCCATTTGCCGCTTGTTGACAGCGTGTGGATCAAGGCGTTGGGCAAAATCAAACAGGTCCTTGAAGGGGCCATTTTCCCGGCGTTCCCGGACTAATCCTTCCATCGCCGCTTCGCCGACATTCTTGATGGCGGCGAGGGCGTAGCGGATGGCGCCACCGCCACTATCGGTATCCCTTTCGACCGTGAAATTGGCATCCGAAGCATTGACGTCCGGGCCCCGAACCTTGATCCCCATGTGCTGGAGTTCCTGGTGGAAAACGCTCAATTTGTCGGTGTTGCCCATGTCCAATGTCATCGATGCAGCCATGAATTCGACCGGGTGGTTAGCCTTCATATAGGCCGTCTGATAGGCGACCAGGGCATAGGCGGCGGCATGAGATTTGTTAAAGCCGTAGTCGGCGAACTTGTTGACCAGATCGAATATCTCATTGGCCTTGGCCTCGGGAACGCCCTTGGCGATTGCCCCTTTGATGAAGACTTGGCGTTGTTCCGCCATTTCGGAGCGGATTTTCTTACCCATGGCGCGCCGCAGAATATCGGCGCCGCCCAGCGAATAGCCCGAAAGCTCCTGAGCGATCTGCATGACCTGTTCCTGATAGATGATGATGCCAAAGGTCTCCTTGAGGATTCCTTCGAGCGTCGGATACAGGTAATCCGGCGCCTCGTTGCCGTGCTTGCGCTTGATGTAGCTGGGGATGTTGTCCATCGGGCCGGGGCGGTAAAGGGCGACGACGGCGATGATATCTTCGAAGGTGTCGGGGCGGAGGTTTTTCAACACCTGCACCATTCCCGACGATTCCAACTGGAAAACGCCGGTGGTATCGCCTTCGGCGATCAACTCAAAAGTCGTCTTGTCATCCAGGGGGATCTTGGAAATATCAAGCTCAGCACCGGTTTCACGCACCAGCTTCTCGGCGCGGCTGAGGACGGTCAGCGTCTTGAGCCCCAAGAAATCGAATTTCACCAGCCCCGCGGCCTCAACGTATTTCATTGAAAATCCGCTGACCGGCATGTCGGATTTGGGGTCGCGGTATAGCGGGATTAATTCCTGGAGTGGCCGGTCGCCGATGACGACCCCGGCGGCGTGGGTTGAGGCATGGCGGTATAGGCCTTCCAACTGCCGGGCGATGCGGATCAGTTTGTCCACCTGAGGGTCTTCGTTCGCCAATTGGCGAATTTGCGGTTCCGCTTTCATGGCTTCGTCCAGGGTCGGCGGATTGGCGGGATTGGACGGCACCAGTTTGCAGATCTTATCGACGTAGCCGTAGGGCATTTCCAGAACCCGGCCGACATCGCGCAGCACGGCGCGGGCCTGCAACTTTCCGAAGGTAATAATCTGGGCAACGTGATCGCGGCCGTATTTTTCCTGAACGTAACGGATCACTTCGTCACGACGGTCCTGAGCAAAATCAATATCGAAATCAGTCCTGGAGGTACGCTCAGGGCTAAGGAACCGTTCGAACAAAAGTCCGAAACGAAGCGGGTCGAGATCGGTGATGGTGAGCGCCCAGGCGACTACGGAACCGGCGCCGGACCCGCGTCCCGGGCCGACGGGAATGCCATGATCCTTAGCCCAATGGATGAAGTCGGCGACGATCAGGAAGTACCCCTGATACCCCATGTCGTCGATAACCTTGAGTTCGTATTCAAGCCGCTTCCGGTAGGGTGCGGCGGCGTGCTGTTTTTCATCGTCGGTCAGGTCGGGGGTAAATACCTGGGCTTCGATCCTGGCTTCCAGGCCGGCCTTGGCCTGGGCGGTGAGTTCCTCTCCCTCTGAGCGGTTCGTGCCGCAGTCATAGGGTGGCAGGATCGGCGGGCGGGGCTCTGCCATGAAGGCCGTTCGCTGGGCGATGACGAGGGTATTGTCGACAGCCTCCGGCAGATCCCTAAACAGGGACCGCATTTCCATGGCCGACTTGAAGCCATTATCCGGTGACAGGCGGCGGCGTTCGGTATCCGAAATATAGGCTCCCTCGGCGATGCAAATCAGCGCGTCATGGGCCTCATGCATGGAGGTGTCGGAAAAAAAGCACTCGTTGGTGGCGACAATGGGCAGGTCCATATCATAGGCCATGTCGAGGAACCCGGATTCGGTCTGTTCTTCCTCCGCCAAGCCGTGGCGCATCAGTTCCACATAAAGACGGTCGGGGAAAATTTCCTTGAGGCGCCCAATCAACGCCTTGGCCTCATCGATTTGGCCGTTGACCAACAGATTGCCGACCGGACCCAATGGGCCGCCGGTTAAGGCGATTAAGCCTTCGCTGTGGCTCGCTAATGCCGACAGCGCCACCTGGGGTTCAATCGGAGGCCCGGTTTCAGGGTCGCCCAAATAGGCCCGGCTGATCAGTTGAAGCAGGTTGTGGTACCCGACCTCGTTCTGGACCAGCAACACCAAGGCATCGGAGTCCTGGGCCGTTTTGTGGCTGGCGTTGGTGCCGTTTTTTGATCCATGGGAGGCGTCGGCCTTTTTTTCGCGGGTGATGGAAAGTTGGCAACCGATGATCGGCTGCACACCGGCCTTGGCGGCGGCGGCGAATTCCAACGCCCCGAACAGATTGTTGGTGTCGGTGATGGCGACCGCCGGCATATTCTTGTCAACCGAGAGCCGTACCAGTTCCTTGATGGGAATGGCGCCTTCCGAGAGTGAATAAGCGCTATGAACGCGCAGGTGGACGAAATCCGCGTGAGGCATCAGCAAGGATTCCATATCAAGCGGACAAAGTCACCATATCTTGTAGTGTTGGATTAACTTATCCACAAGAATTGCTGTTTTTGTGGATAAAATCATTGGCAAATCCACCCGTTGCCGAAAAAAGCCGCCGATCGGGATTCCTTTAACTTAGGTAAAAAGCCTTTGAGGACAACAAATATGGTGTTTGGAAAGGTCCAAACGGCATTTGAGAGGGAAAATATTAAAGAAAATGCCTGATTTATAAAGAATAGCCCATAAAGAGGCCTATTTTTCCATACTAATGAGAGAAACTTGGTAAAAGCCTACGGACAAGGCCTTTATTTAAGCAAAATTAATGAAAAATTCGATTAAATTCATGGATTGATCAACGGCATCGTTACCGTGACCGTGGTCCCTTCACCGATGGTGCTCTCGATGTCCAGCCTTCCGTTATGCAGGTCAATCAGGGACTTGGTAATGGTTAACCCCAACCCCCAGCCCTTTTCGGCCACATAGGGGTTCTTTTCCACCCTGGTGAAGGGATCCGTAAGGTACGGCAATTCGGTTTCCGAAATGCCACCTCCGGTATCAACAATACTGAGGGTGATCTCCCGTCCGGAGGACTTGGCTTCTATGGTGACCTTGCCGCCTTCAGGCGTGAACTTGACGGCATTGGAAAGAAGGTTGAGCAGGATTTGCTTGGTGGCGCGTTTATCGGCGAACAGGAGCGGCAGGTTTTTGGACACATTGACCAGCAGTTCGATGCCTTTTTCATCTGCCTTGTCGTCAACGATTTTAGCGCACTCCGATAGAATCTCT
>PVBE010477128.1_pt1 | contig 48753 bp, 47 predicted proteins | sample 1631181 | NCBI WGS metagenome assembly PVBE01 (sample SAMN08397723, study PRJNA350692) | Marine metagenome, whole genome shotgun sequencing project. | isolation source: water | place: Pacific Ocean | collected 2012-04
GGTAACATAATTCGCCCACGAAATCGGTCATAACAGTTTCCTTCTTCCGCCCCTTCTTTTTGTTTGATGAGTCCTGCTCGTAGCAGGTCTTTCCGGGAGCATTTTCCCTGATTCTGCAGATAGGTCAGGATATCTTTCCATCCTGGAGCGGCCCAGCCAATTCCGTACTCGGCTATTAATTTTTCGTCATAGAAACTTCTGGATTTCAGATACTCCCTTGCTGACCGACCTCCCTCGTCATCCCTAAGTAATCGGGTGAAGTAGGCTCGTGCTTTTTCGTTGATGCTCAGGAGCATTTCCCGCTCACTTTGCCTGGCATTGGATTGGCCGGATTTAGGATTTGGCAACTCAACGCCACATTTGCTGGCCAGTTTCTTGACCACGTCCAGAAAGGGCAGGTCTTCCATTTCCATAATAAATTTGAAAACATTACCGCCCGCACCGCAACCGAAACAATGGTAGATCTGTTTTTCGGGACTGACTGTGAATGATGGAGTTTTTTCTGAGTGAAACGGGCAAAGTCCTTTGTAGTTTTGTCCGCTCTTTTTCAGAAGAAGATTCGCCGACACGACTTCCAGAATATCGCTTCGTGAGCGGATTTCTTCGATCAAATTGTCAGGGATATAGTGTTTCAAGAAAGCCCTTAGTCGCTGGTGTCAGGCGTGTAGTACGAATACCGTGTTACTCGTAATCCCCTGCCGGAATTTTGTTCTTATCTTATCGGGTACTGTCGGATTCGCTTCTGCTGAAAGATGGTACTTGTTATTGGCCCAGACATTCGGCAACCAAGTTCTTTATTTGCCCGTTGTCCGCGCGTCCTTTAAATTCAGGAATAATTACTTTCATCACTCTTCCGAGGTCTTTCATCTCTGCAATGCCAAGTTCCGTGATCACTTCTTGAACTCGCCTACGCAATTCATCCTCTGAAACCTGCTCGGGCAGGTATTCCTGAAGGATCACCATTTCCTGACTTTCCTGTTCAAAGAGGTCATTACGCCCTCCCTTTTTAAACAGGGAGGCGGCCTCTTTTCGTTTTTTGATCTGGGTGGAGATGATGGAGATGATCTCGTCATCCCCAAGTTCACGGCGGAGGGCTATTTCTCGATTCTTGATTTCGGAAATCAGACCACGAATGGTGTTGAGCTTCAGAGACTCTTTTGCCTTAAGCGCTCCTTTCATGTCAGAAAGAAGATTTTCCTTTAAACTCATAAATCCTTTAGCCAATCAAAATGTAAAATATAGGGATTGGTCGCTGTTTTGTCAATAGGTGACAGTCACTTTCCTCGGGCAGAGCTATTTTCTGCACAACCAGCTATTTATCAATGCTTTGCGAGTGTCTCCCCATGTTCCTCTTTGCATTGATTAGCGGATTTTTCATGAAAAAACGGGAAAATAATGAAAAATTGAAATGCGGTCAGTAAATGCGACAGGCTTCGCGCTGGGATAGAAACTCTTCGGTCTCTTCCTTCCAGACGGATTCCAGATCATTCAGCGACAATGTGGCGGACTCCACTCCTTCACGCAGGGTTGGATTGCCATAAAGCAGGTCGATTGCCAACCTGTCGCTGACAAACTCGTAAGTCTCTGTTCGCCAGGAAAATTCATTCGGATGGAGCTTCTTAACAGTATACAGCAAAGCGATGCTGGTCAAAAATGGTTTGAATTTATCCCTGTCTGTCACATGAAGTTGAACCCCGCCACACACCTTGCCACCCCATTTCTGGAACTGGGGTTTAAAATACTGAGGCCGGAAATATAGCCCGGGCAGGTTTTCTTCGTTCAGCGCTTTAGCGAGTGCTTCCGCCTTAATGTAGGGTGCTCCAATTTGCTCGAATGGAAGAGTTGTTCCACGTCCCTCTGAAAGAAGAGTTCCTTCAAACAGGCACATTCCGGGGTATACCGTGGCGGTAGATAGAGTGGGCATATTGGGTGACGGGGCAACCCAGGGGAGGCCGGTTTGGTCATACCACATGGATCGTTCCCAACCTTCCATCGGGACTACTTTTAAATCGCATTTGATGCCAAATTGATTGCTGAACAATTTTGCCAGCTCCCCAACTGTCATCCCGTGGCGGTTGGGAAGCGGGTATTGGCCGACAAATGATCGAAAATCTTCTCTGACCGAATTGCCTTCAACCGTAACACCGTTGATCGGGTTGGGGCGGTCGCATACGATCATCCTCGTGTTTGATTCGGCGCAGGTCTGCATACAGTTGGCTAGGGTATAAATAAAAGTGTAATAACGAGCGCCCACATCCTGAATGTCAAAAACCAGATTATCGATTCCGTTTAAAAGGTCTGAGGAGGGGGTGAGGGAAGATGTATCGGTTCCATAAAGACTTTTAATGGGCAGACCAGAAGCCGGATCGGTCTCATCGGCTATGTGCGCCATATCCTGATCCACGCCATAAAGTCCGTGTTCAGGCGCGAACAGCGCGCTCAGGTTGAACCGGTCGTTGTCGCGAAACTGAGTGATTGAAGGACACCCGTCACTCGTCAGGCTGGTTTGATTCACCACAAGACCCAAAGTGTTTCCGCGAAGATATTTTTCGGGATCGGCCAACAGCCGCTCAAGACCGGGAATGACTCGTTTCATTCAGATAGGCTCCGCTGGGTTCGACCGGAGAGGCGTGAAGTCATTTTTTGGGGAATTTAAAATTTTTGGTGAGAACGACAATCCCGGATTCTTTATCCACAAAATACCGTTTTTTGTCTTCTTTTTGGTCATAGCCAATGGTAATACCAGCGGGAACCTCAACGTGTTTGTCGATGATAGCCATATTGATCTTGCAATTTTTACCGATGATAACATCATCCATGATCAGAGAGTTGGTTACGGTCGCTCCACTATGAATGACAACACTGCGTCCAATCACCGAGTCCTGAACCCTGCCGCCACTGATGATACAGCCTTCGGATACGGTACTGTTGATGGCCTGACCGCGACGGTCATTATCATTAAAAATGAACTTGGCAGGAGGACCTTCAAAGGGAGAAGATTTAATGGGCCATTTTTTGTTATAAAGATTGAACGCAGGCGTTATATTTCTTAAGTCCATGTTAGCTTCCCAGAAAGCTTTGATCGTCCCCACATCACGCCAGTATCCGACTTCTTTCCTGCTTGCGCCTGGAACACGATTGGAACGAAAATCGTAGGCATAAACCCGCCGGGTTTTAAACACTCGCGGGAGAATATCTTTGCCAAAATCATGCGATGAGTTTTCCCGGCGAGAGTCTTCGTAAAGGGCATTTACCAGAAAATCTTTATTGAAAATATAATTTCCCATCGAAGCATAAGCTTCATCGGGTCGCCCGGGAATGCATTTTGGACTCTTGGGTTTTTCCTTGAATCCGATAATTGCCTGCTTGGGATCAACTTCGACCACGCCAAAGGAACGAGCTTCAGCAAGGGGGACAGGGAGTGTCGACACCGTCATGTCAGCTTTTTTTCGCTGATGGAATTCGATCATTTGCCTTATGTCCATACGGTAGATATGGTCCGCTCCAAATATGGCAACGAGATCGAAATCATGATCTTCGAATAGATTGATGTTTTGAAATATAGCGTCGGCTGTACCCTGATACCAACTGGCACCTTTTCTCTGTTGAGCCGGAACAGGCAAAATAAAATGATCAGGCAGAAGTGAGCTGAAACGCCAGCCCTCATGCAAATGCTCCGTCAATGATTGAGACTTGAACTGGGTGAGAACATAGACCGAGAGGATATTTGAATTGACCAGATTGCTTAAGACGAAGTCGACCAGTCTGTACTTTCCGCCAAAGGGGACGGCGGGTTTAGCTCGTTCCTGAGTTAACGGAAACAAACGACTGCCTTCTCCTCCTGCGAGAATCATTCCGAGAATTTTCATTTTTAGCCTCGAGGATGTATGCTTTACTGCTTTGCTTCCGAGGTGGGGCGACCTGATACAAGTGTAATGAAGATCAGGGTCTATTTGCAACCCTCATTACGGGGTATTTTAAAGAGATAAGGTATTAATTGCGGACGAAAGGGCGAAAAAAAACCCCGGCCATAAAGGCCGGGGTTTGGTGTGTCTGAGTTAAACCGGGCAATGATTACATCATGCCTGGCATACCGCCCATTCCACCCATGCCGCCCATTCCACCCATACCGCCCATGCCGCCGCCGGCAGGACCGTGAGAATGTTCTTCCTTTTCTTCAGGAAGGTCGGTGATCATGGCTTCTGTGGTCAAGAGCAGACCGGAAATGCTCGATGCATTCTGCAATGCAGTGCGGGCAACTTTTGCAGGATCAATAATTCCAGCTTTGATCATGTCTACGTAAGTTCCGGTTCGCGCGTCGTAGCCGTTATTTCCTTTGAGGGTTTTAACTTTCTCTACGATAACGGTTCCTTCTTCGCCAGCATTGTTGGCGATCTGACGGATTGGCTCTTCGATAGACCGTCTGATGATTTTCACACCCAACAGAAAGTCGTGGTCGCCTTTAATCTTGTCCAGAGCAGGTGCCGCTCTGAGCAGGGCAACGCCGCCGCCAGGGATGATTCCCTCTTCAACAGCCGCTCGGGTAGCATGCAGAGCATCTTCTACGCGGGCTTTCTTTTCTTTCATTTCTGTTTCAGTAGCCGCGCCAACTTTGATGATGGCAACACCACCGACCAGTTTGGCGAGTCTTTCCTGCAATTTTTCGCGATCGTAATCGGAGGTGGTCTCTTCGATCTGGTTGCGAATTTGTTTTACGCGACCTTGAATGTCAGAGGCTTTTCCTTTTCCGTCGACGATGACAGTGTTTTCCTTGTCAACTGTGATCCGCTTGGCACGGCCTAGGTCTTTAATGTCAACATTTTCCAGTTTCACGCCAATGTCTTCGGTGATGACCGTTCCGCCGGTGAGAATGGCGATGTCATTGAGCATTTCTTTTCTGCGATCACCAAAACCAGGTGCCTTGATGGCACATATGTTCAGGGTGCCGCGCAGTTTGTTAACAACCAATGTGGCCAATGCCTCGCCGTCAACATCTTCAGCGAGAATAACCAGTGGCTTGCCGCCCTTGGAGATTTTCTCCAACAGTGGGAGCATATCTTTCATGTTAGAGATTTTCTTCTCGTGCAGAAGAATGTAAGCGTCCTCCAGAACTGCTTCCATGCGCTCAGCATCTGTGACGAAATAAGGGGACAGATAACCGCGGTCAAACTGCATACCCTCAACGATTTCCAGAGAAGTATCCATGCTCTTGGCTTCTTCAACCGTGATAACGCCGTCTTTGCCTACCTTATCCATTGCTTCAGCGATGATTTCCCCGATAGCTGTGTCGTGGTTGGCAGAGATGGTGCCGATCTGCGCGATTTCTTTTTTATCCTTGGTTGGTTTAGCGAGCTTCTGGATTTCAGGAATCAGAGTGGCAACAGCCGCTTCGATACCTCGTTTGATATCCATTGGGTTCGCGCCAGCTGTTACGTTTTTCATGCCTTCACGGAAAATAGCCTGCGCCAGAACCGTTGCTGTCGTGGTGCCGTCACCTGCGTTGTCACTGGTTTTACTGGCAACTTCGTTGACCATTTGTGCGCCCATGTTCTCAAACGGACAGGACAATTCGATTTCTTTTGCTACGGTAACGCCATCCTTAGTGATGGTTGGTGAACCAAATTTCTTGTCGATGACAACGTTACGGCCTTTGGGTCCCAGAGTCAGCTTAACCGTGTCAGCCAGTTGGTTGACTCCGGACATAATTTTGTGTCTTGCTTGCTCGTCATAAGCGATTTGTTTAGCCATTGAAACAGTACTCCTTTTATTTAATGAAAATAGGTATGTTCAAATTTCTTGTACAGGGTGTTGGTGATGGGCTGTGTTATTTTTCGATTACGCCCAGAACATCGTCTTCTCTCATGAGAAGGTAATCTTCCCCGTCAATCTTAATTTCTGTGCCGCCATACTTGCTGTAGAGAACTTTATCGCCTACTTTGATCTCTAATTTTACAGGCTTTCCATCTTCGCCAATCTTGCCTTTGCCAACAGCTTTGACACGGCCTTCAATTGGTTTTTCCTTGGCTGAGTCAGGAATAATAATTCCGCCCTTGCGGACTTCCTTTTCTAGGATGGGTTGTACTAAAATGCGGTCTTGCAACGGTCTGATATTCATTCGTTACTCCTTGGTGAAAAAAATGATAAACTATCTAGAAATTAATAATCTCCCGCCGATCTGGGGTACAGATTGACGGGAATATCTATAAACCTTTATGAATTAAGGGTTATCCTTGTATTCAGGGTCTTAAGAACGTTCTATTCGGGATATTGGCACTCCCTGCGGAAGAGTGCTAACGATAACATAGAATCTGAAAAACAAAAAGCAAGGTCCACCTCAAAAAAAATTAAAAAAATTATAACTCATGAAAAAACAATCATCTAAAAAACTGGAAACATTTATAAATTCACATCCTGACCGAGATTATCAAATTGAAATGGAGTGTCCTGAGTTCACCTGCCTGTGTCCAAAGACCGGGCAACCCGATTTTGCGGAAATTGAAATCAGCTATATTCCCGATAAATTGTGTATCGAACTGAAATCGCTGAAACTCTATTTATGGTCGTTTCGGGACGAAGGAGCGTTTCACGAAAAAGTGATCAATGATATTCTTAACGATCTGGTCAAGGCGTGCAAACCTAGATGGATGGAGGTGGTGGGCGACTTCAACGTGCGCGGCGGAATTCACGCAACCGTCAGCGCCCAATACGAAGCGCCAAAGAAAAAAACCAAAGTGAAGCAGAAGAAATGAACTCATTAGTACGAACAGGAGAATGCAATCAATGCGGTGAATGTTGCAAGACGGTGAACATCACTGCCGTCCGGGATGTGACTCTCAAACAACATCGGAGTAGAAAAGAGCTGGAACTTTATCTGAGTTATCGCGGCATCCGTGTCGTGGGTGAGGATATTGAGCGGAATCAATTGTTTTATTCATTGAGTATTCCCTGCAACCAACTCGGACCCGATAACGAATGCAAAGTCTACGCAGACCCGGATAAAAAACCGATCCTCTGCCACAGCTATCCAACAGAACCGGATGGCACCAGGGAATGCAGTTATGAATTTCAGCCTGAGAACCGTCTGGACGAGAATCAGGTAATTACAAACCTTATGCTATAATTATAAAATGCGAATCATTATTAGTCTTACATTCATTCTAGTTTTTTATCTGGCTCCTAGCGCAGAAGCCCATAAACACCCATGCCACACCTTGCATAGCTGTCCCGCTCACGATAAGAGCTATATTTGCGGAGACAAAGGAGGGTGTTCGCAGTGTCTCGATAATAAATTATGCAAGAAAGGTCTGCTCCGGCCTCTTGGAACGGAACCGGCGCCGACCAAAGAGAAAGCAAAGACTCACTACCAGAAAGTAAGGTCGGGTGGCGCAAAAAAAGGCGCTGTTAAGAAGCCCGCTAAATAAAAACGTTTATGTCCGAGCAACGTTTCATAAACAACAGTGACGGCACCATCACAGATACCCTCACGGGATTGATGTGGCAGGAAGGTTACGCCTACAGGGAAACGGGGAACTACATAAGCTGGTACGATGCGAACGATTATGTAGAAAAACTGAATCAGCAGAAACTCGGCGGCGTTGCCGACTGGCGGCTTCCGGGTAAACTGGAGATACAGAGTCTGTACGAATTCGCACTGCCCTTCCGATCGCGTGGAAAAACCTTTATCCTACATATCGACCCGGTGTTCGAGTTCAGTTACGGCAGTTGCTTCTGGACCAGTAAAACGCGGCTTTCCGGTGCGCTTGGATTCGAATTCGATGCCGGAGACATCCACTGGTACCCACAGGGAAGTATCTCGGGGACAGTTCGTGCAGTCAGACTCAACAGCGATCCATCAATACTTATAAAGTCCGCCTGGACGAGCCGGGCGGCAGAACAGGCGATTTAATTGATATGAACATGGAAAGTGAAGCCGGAGGCGAGAAGCGTTTTCGAAAAGAAAAAGCCAAGGGAAGAAAACTGCGTCAGTCGCAATGGTGGAAAGAGAAAGTCGCCAAAGGCGTGTGTCACTATTGCGGCGGCAAATTTGAACCCGCCAGCCTGACAATGGATCACATTGTGCCCATTGCCCGTGGAGGTCAAAGCGGCAAAGGCAACGTTGTTCCATCCTGTAAAAATTGCAATACCACCAAAAAGTACTACACCCCCGCCGAACTCATCCTGCGCGACAAAATGGGAAAAGATATAGAATTCTAACCAGCCACTAGGCGTGGGGCCACCACTGGGTGTGGAGCCAGAAATAAATTGTCGCCCTGAGCTTGTCGAAGGGTGTCAACTCCATTCAAATAAAGGAATGTACTTCGACATACCTCTTCGGGGCAGGAAGCTTAATGTTTAATATTACCGGCTCAGCACGACACACAGAAAAACTTTTCTCGTTCCCATGCTGGAGCATGGGAACGAGGGGCATGACATTAAACTATAGTCAGCAATCGGCCAAAACCGAACACTTGTTAACGTCGCAATCAGCGACTTGTACGCTACAAAATGTTGTTAGGGCTGATTGCATGATGGTGTTCTTAAGTAGGAATATTTGTGCCGGCGGGTGCGGTTGTGGGGGCAACTTTGGGTTTTTCTATTACTACTTTATCCCTGTCTTCGCAGACGAGGATGATGTGATAGCCCAGCCGGGATTTGATCGGTTTGGGGATGACATGTTTTTCTGTTTTGGTTATGGTATCGATCAGTTCCTGTGTGATGAGTTCTTCCTCAACATTCATTCCTCGATATATCCAGTCGATGTCTCCTCCCAAAGCGCGGGATGAACAGATACTGTACTTTTTTGCGACTCGTATGAAATAGTTCTCCACCTTTTCCCGGTCATGGAAAGCCTTGTCCGGGTCTTCATCAATTTTTGCGGCCAGTTCGGTTTGAAAGTCTATGAGGGTTTGGTGAAACAGGTTTGCGGACATCAGGCTGGAAACACGAATTTGTCGCACGCGGTATTCCTGCGGCCTTTCAGATGTCCTGACCAGTTTTTTGGGGACAAAAGCTTTTCGTTTTTTTGGTTTTTGTATTTTTGGTTTGGCTTCCGCCTCGGCCTTCACAGGTTCTTTAGCCGTTTTATCCCGCTCGTATATTGTTTTATCAGCTTCCTGAGGTTGTTTGTTGTCTGACATTTCGCTTTCCACTGTGAGTGGGTTATCGTAGTTGCCCAATTTATTGGGCGAATTTGACTGCTAGACCGCCCAATAAATTGGGCAATTACAAATCATTATACCAGTTTTCAGTCGAAGAGTGACTCTAGATAGGCGATCACTCCCTGATCCACATTGCTTGCAATGATCTGCTGGGCGACAGATTTTACTTCGGGCAGGGCGTTTTCCACGGCAATGGCATGTCCTGCGATTTTGAACATATCTATATCGTTCAGATAATCACCAAAGACCACAGTCTCTAACAGGGAAATACCCAGGTGTTGGGTCATTCGTTTTAACATTTTTCCCTTATTGGCTTCCTGATGAAAACTCTGCAACCAATGAAAACCCGTATTGGAAACGTCCTTCGCAAAATAAATATTCAGATCATTTATAAATAAAGAACGTAACTCATTATATACCGGTTCCAGCGTTACGCCGGTATCGATTAACAGGAATCCGGAGATACGCTCGGATTGGGAAAATATGAATTCCTCCACTTTCTGCATCCGGTCGTCATCTGTCATACTGTCGACATAGGCTTGGGCTCCCGGATTGCTGGCGCTTCTGAAATAAACCCGGTGTCTTTCGCCATAGGTATAGATGAAAGGGTCAATGCCCCGAGGTTCAACTATCGCCATCATCGTCTTTATAATCTCTGCGGAAATGAAATCGGAGAAAAAAATGTTGGCTCCGGTATGCAACTCTGTCAGGTACACTCCGTTGAACAGGATTACAGGATGCCTGAGGTTGAGTCCGCGCAGGAGAGGGTAGGCTGAGTCATAATTGCGCGCTGTTGCGACGGTGAAATTAAGTCCCTTGTCGATGAGCCTGTTGAGTCTGCGTACTGAATCCTCGGGGAGCTGTCCATTGTCATCGAGGAGTGTTCCATCCATATCGGAAACATAAAGCAGGTTTCGTGGGTCGGTGGTGGCAGAGGGTTCTTGAGAAGGAGAATTCATGTTTATATCTTCTGCAAAAATATTATTGAAAGAAATGTAAGTTAAGTGCGTTAGGTTATACTAATAATATGAAACTGTAAGTCAAGTCAGTTAACCCTATCCATTACACGAGAATTTCAAGATGAACATCTTACCAGCTATCGCCTGTTTATGGAAAGCCAAGTCTCGGCGGGTCGAGGTATTTTTAAAGATGCAAATTGTACTGATGGCCATTCTGGCATTTCTGGTACCAGGCTTCGCTCTGGCACAGGTACCTGGTTCCGCATTGGCACAGGTGCCCGACTTTGCCGACTGGGATGCCCTGCTGAAAAAATATGTGGCACCTGAAACAATAGACGGAGTTAGACTGAACGCAGTCAACTATGGAAAGTTGAAAACGGACCCTGCATTTTCCAGGCTGGTCAATGGGCTGAAGTCCTTCTCACCCGCACAGCTCAAAAAGCATGAGGAAAAGCTGGCGTTCTGGATAAACGTGTATAACGTGTTCGCAGTAAAAATGGTGACAGATAATTATCCGCTGGAGAGTGTCAAGGATGTTGGCAGTTTATTTAAATCCGTTTGGAAACGTAACGCGGGAATTGTTGGCGGTAGAGATTACACTCTGAACGCAATCGAGCATAAAATTTTACGGAAAATGAATGAGCCGAGAATTCATGTCGCTATCGTTTGCGCGTCTGTGAGTTGCCCCGACCTTGCGACGGATGTGTATAAAGCCGACCGACTCAGCGAACAACTTGATGTTCAGATGAAAAAATTTCTGGCGAATCCGGGGAAGGGGATGAGGGTGGGTACCAAAGGTAAAAAAGTTTTTCTATCCAAGATTTTTGACTGGTTCGAAGATGATTTTGAGCCACGCGGCGGAGTGCTAAAATTTATCCGCCTCTATGTTTCGCCAAAAGACAGGCAGGCATTGGACAATTCAAGCCTGCGTGTTTCCTACATGGACTACAATTGGGGCGTCAACGGAAGTTCTCGCTGACCGACTGACAGATCATCCTCTGAAACTCCACATACCGCCTCATGCCCATAGGGATCATGAGGCGGTATTTTTAGTCCGCATGTTTCCTCAAGAATGTTGGAATATCGAAATTAGTTGAGGAGTTGAGTGAATCTGGATTATCCTCTTTAATTTCGTGAGCTAGGCCTCTGAGGTGGCGGTATCCGTTATCTCCGACAGCCTTGCGCATCGGTTCTGCCTCCATCGTGCCTGGCATTTTCTTTTCTGGTTTTTGAACCGGTTGTTTTGTCTCGGCTTTCGATTCGAATCCGGTTGCGATTACCGTGACACGCATCTGGCCTTCCATATTGTCGTTGATGACCGAGCCGAAGATGATGTTTGCATCATCGTGGGTGCTTTTCTGGATAAGCATTGCGGCTTCGTCCACCTCCAGCATTGTCATGTCCTCACCGCCAGTGACGTTGATGAGAATTCCTCGAGCACCATCGACTGTTGCATCGTCGAGTAGCGGACTAGAGACAGCTTTCTCTGCGGCCTCGACAGCACGATTTTCTCCAGCGGCGACACCGCTTCCCATCAGTGCCTTACCCATATTGCCCATGATCGTTTTTACATCCGCGAAGTCGAGGTTGACCAGCCCGGGAATAACGATTAGGTCGGAGATACTGCACACTGCTTGTTGCAGAACATCATCAACTATAGCGAATGCGCCGGTAAATGAAGTGTCCTTGCCGACGAAGCTCAATAGTTTTTGATTGGGAATTACGATGAGAGTATCAATGGCTTCTTTCAATTCTTTAATACCAGATTCCGCTTGCATCATTCGTTTTTTTCCTTCGAATGAAAACGGTTTGGTCACAACTCCTACTGTGAGAGCGCCCACTTCACGCGCAATACGAGCAATAGTCGGGGCGGCACCGGTTCCTGTTCCTCCACCCATTCCCGCAGTGATGAACACCATGTCCGCTCCGTCAAGCATTTCGCGAATATGTTCTTCGCTTTCCTCAGCGGCAAGTTGACCCGTTTCAGGGTTTGAGCCGGCACCGAGTCCGCGTGTGGAATCGCCTCCCAATTGGATTTTATCCGAACAGGGGGATGACTCCAGTGACTGGATGTCGGTATTGGCGACAATGAACTCTACACCCATGGTATGGTTGCGTACCATGGCATTGACCGCGTTAGTTCCTCCGCCTCCCACACCAATAACCTTGATGGAAGCGTTATATTCATTCTTTGTTTCAAACTCTATTAAACTCATGGTTCCCTCCAGATCAATTAAAAGAACTCTTCGGCCCAGTCTTTCATCCGACTGAAAATTTTGTCAAACAAGTGTCGCCCCTGTAACTCACGGGTCGTTCCTGATTTAAAACTCTTCATGCCATATTGAATAAGTCCTGTACTTGTCGCATACATTGGACTGCCCACTACATCCGCAAGCCCGCCAAGCTCGGTTGGAGTACCAATGCGAACGGGGAGTTGAAAAATTTCTTCACCCAGTTCTCCCATTCCCGGTAAGCTCGCGGCACCTCCTGTAATCACGATGCCTGAAGAAACGATATCGCGATTTCCTGAAACGTTAATTTCATGGTTGAGAATTTCGAACATCTCTCTTGCCCGTGCTTCCAGAATTTCACTTAAAATTTGTCGAGATACCGTGCGGGTTTCTCGTCCGCCCACACTTGGAACTTCGATGGTTTCTTCTTCCCCAATCAAAGCGGCAAGAGCACAGCCATGATTGTGTTTGATTTTCTCAGCCTCCTGATTTGGAGTGCGTAGCCCAATAGCGATATCGTTTGTCATTTGTGCGCCAGCGATGGTCAGTACCGAAGTGTGTTTGATTGATCCCTGATAGAACACCGCCAGATCAGAAGTTCCGCCACCGATGTCTATCATTGCGACACCCAGTTCTTTTTCGTCTGAAGACAGCACCGATTCGCTGGACGCCAATTGCTCCAGCACGATGTCTTGAACACCCAGACCTGCCTTGTTGACACATCGGACGATGTTCTGCGCCGAAGTGACGGCGGCTGTAACGATGTGGACTTTTGCTTCCAGCCGCACTCCTGCCATTCCAAGAGGAGTCTTGATTCCGTCCTGATTGTCTACAATATATTCCTGCGGCAGAACGTGGATGACTTCCCGGTCCAGCGGAATAGCGATAGCTTTTGCCGCATCAATGACACGGTCAATATCTTTGGGAGTGATCTCTTTACTCTTGGCGGCGATGATGCCGTGGCTGTTCAAACTGTTTATATGACCTCCAGCGATTCCGACAAATACAGAATCGATTTCACACCCTGCCATCAGTTCAGCTTCTTCGACCGCATTTTTAATTGATTCCACCGTGCCATCAATATTCACCACCACTCCCTTACGCAGTCCGCGTGAAGGATATTGTCCCAGCCCGATGATATCTACCTGGCCGTCATGGCCAACTTCACCGATGATGCAACAGATTTTGGTGGTCCCAATATCGAGGCCAACTATATAATCATTTTTCTTGGACATGTGTCCTCTCCCTCTCCAGGTTATGTCTTTTTGGTTTTTGGTGAATTCTTTTTGACGTTTTTGCGATGCTTGACCACAATCTTATTTTTAAATGAAAGGTCGATATAGCTCAAATCCTTTTCATTTTCTCCTATCGTGTCCAATACCAGCATCAGGTTTTTAAAGCTCTCCTGCGCTGTCCCTTGCCGCATATGCACTTCCATGCCCCTGTTTTTAGTAACGAAAGTTATTCTTGATCGGTTACTTATACGCAACGTGTCGATGGGATTCCTTTCGAACATCGGCAATCGGTTGAAGTAGTACATCGTTTTTAATCCGCGAATGATTTCTTCGTTAGCTACATTCTGTCCTGGTGACGGATCCTTTGCCTGAATACCAGTGATAAAAGGAAGTCCATCAAAACTCTTTTCCTCTGGTGCAAGCAGGATTCCATAGTTGTCCATAACGTAAACCTGGTTCAACTGGATTCTGGCGAAGGGAATTCGTTCTTTAAGCTCAATATGAAGACCCTGAGGAAAAATCCTCCTTGCCGAGGCAGTTCGCACCCAGGGATGCTCCGCCAGTTTTTGAGAAATTGCATTGAGGTCCAGTTGAAATATATTTCCCACGACCATCGGCCCAACCCATGAAGTCAGTTCCATATTGGATAAACGTTGCTGACCGATCCACTCCACCTGATTAATATTGAAATAGGGTGAGCTGGTTACAAACCTGTAACCCGCAAAAACTCCGTAGGAGCATGCGGCTATAAGGATGGCCTTGGCAATTCCTTCTGCCAACATTTTGAAAACAGCGCCTAAGTCGAAGTCTATATTTTTCTGCTTCGATTTTCCGCCGGCAGACCCCATTTTTTTTCGGCTCTTGAGCTGGTACGTTCGCGCCTGCTTCAAGGCTGTGACATTCTTCTTGCTTTCTAATACAGCTAAAGTCATGTTGATTCCTTACTCGTTATAATCCAGTTGTGCCGACTTTAAAATCTCAATCACCAGGTCATCGAATCCCACTCCCGATTCCTTCGCCGCCATGGGTAAGAGGCTTGTCGGTGTCATGCCCGGTATCGTGTTCATTTCAAGGACATGGGGTGTGCCTTCGGAATCCAGTATCACATCAACCCGCGGCATGCCACTTCCTCGCAGAGCCTGATAAACTTTGACCGCCGTGTCTTGACAGCGCTGAGTTTCCTCCGAACTGAGGTCAGCAGGGCAGACGTATTCAGTTTTTCCACGGGTGTACTTGGCTTCGTAATCGTAAAACCCGGATTTGGGCCGGATGTGTACGATAGGCATCGCATGCTCGCCGTTCATGCCGATGGCCAGTAGTTTGCCGTCAATAAATTTTTCCACCAGAACTTCCTCCGCATAACTGAACGCCAGATCCATAGCCGGTTGCCATTCTTTTTCTTCTCTCACAATACTGATTCCGATACTGGAACCTTGATTCGATGGCTTTACGACCACAGGCAAATCAAAATTGCATTGCGAGTTTTTGTTCTGACTGCCATAAAAAACCTGGTAGTCGGCTGTTGGAATATTGTTCAACTTAAAAATCTCCTTCGACTTCACCTTGTCATAAGCCAGAGCGCTACCTAGAATGCCAGGTCCTGTGTAAGGTATTTTTGCGTATTCAAGGAGTCCTTGAATTGCTCCATCCTCCCCATAAGCTCCGTGAAGAGCTATGAAGGCCAAGTCAATTTTGTTTTTTGCCAGAGCAGAAGCTACATTGTTGTCCACATCAATCCCCACCCCATCCAATCCTTTGTTTTTCACCGCTTCTAATACGGCTTTCCCCGAAGTGAGGGAAACTTCCCGTTCTGGTGATAAACCACCCATGAGAATTCCAATTGTCTTTTCTTTCAGTTCCATTCAGCGTTTGTCGTTAAAAGCATGTGTAAGAGATCCGTATTCGACTCCGGCTAGAGAGTCCGAACACAAAGGGGGAGGGGGGTACCTTTGTACACGGACCTCTTACACATTTGGTAAACGGGAATCCAGCCATTGTGCCGACTGTGTTATTACTCCCCGATGATTACAATTTCCTGTTCCAGCTTCGTCCCTGTTTTTTCCTCAACCACAGTTTGGATATGTTCGATCAGTTTGATCACATCCTTTGCCGAAGCATTTCCTTTGTTCACTATAAAGTTTGCGTGCTTGATAGAAACACCAGCCCCGCCCATGCTACAGCCCTTTAACCCGGACGACTCAATGAGGCGTCCGGCGCTGTCGCCTTTCGGATTTTTGAAGATTGATCCAGAGTTAGGCATCGTCAACGGCTGTGTTGAACTTCTGCGTGAAATATGATCGTCCATCTTGCGATGAACCTCTGACGCCTCTCCCTTCTCCAAATCCAGTTCCGCTTCGATAACGATTCCATCTCCTGAAGGGAAAGTAGTTTTACGGTAAGCGAATGTTATATCGTCCTTGTTAAAGGTTTCGACTTCGCCATCAAGGTTCACGCGTTTAACACTGCGAAGAACCTGCCCGATTTCAGTACCCTCTGCACCGGCGTTCATCACGACTGCTCCGCCGACAGAACCTGGAATGCCAACCAGAGATTCAATTCCTGTCAGACCATAACGCGCGGCATACTTGGCGAGGTAGGATAGCTTCACCCCTCCGTCCACCTGGATGACGGCTCGTTCTTTGCCATCGGGAGTTTTGTAAAACACCGGACGCTTGATCGATTTGAAGCAATTCTTGAGCGACACCACGATGCCTCGAATACCCCGGTCACGAACCAGGAGATTGGTGCCTTCACCAAGTGTCCACACAGGACAACTGCCACGATGTTTCAAAATGATTTGCAGGTCTCTCAGGCTTTCCGGAAGAACAAACACATCTGCCGGGCCGCCAATTCGCATTGAGGTGTATTTAGACATGATCTCGTCATAGCGCACCTCGCCTTTGATTTTATTTTGGAAGGAAAAAGAAGAGTTCATATTTTTTCTCTGCAGGATTTTTCGTCCCAGAATAGTTCTGGGTGAATTCAGACCATCCCTCATGGGGAATTGTTGGTCCGTTCCAGTATTTGCGTAGCGTATCAGCCGTTGTTTCCAAGGTCCGCTCAGCATGGGGGTGGGTTCCTCCTCTGATTAGTGGTCAAATTTTCAGGAAGACCGGGTAGTTAAAAAATCTCTACCCAGTTTCCATACATCGCCTGCTCCCAGCGTCATCAATACATCGCCGGGTTTAAGAAGATGGGATAAACGTTCATTCACTTCATTTCTGTGTTCTACATACTCAGCACTTTTGTGCCCGCATTCGTGTACGCCCTCAACGAGGTCACGCGCGTGTACGTTTTCTATAGGAGCTTCCCCTGCAGGGAAGATGTCCATTACCAGCAGGTGGTCCGCATCATTAAAAGAAGACCAGAAATCTTCCATCAGCAACTTTGTTCGCGAATATCTGTGAGGCTGAAATAAGACGACGAGCCTTCGGTCAGGCCAGGCTTCTTTCGCAGTTTTAAGAGTCGCAATTATTTCTACGGGATGGTGTCCGTAATCGTCTATCAGGGTCAGTTCATCCGATTGTTCCACTATCTCGAATCGTCTCTGGACGCCTTCGAAATGTGTGAGCGAACTGGCCACCGTTTGAAAGTCGAGATCCAACTCCATACCCACGGCAACTGCCGCAAGAGTGTTGAGTACGTTGTGTCTTCCCAGTGCTCCGGAAAGTATGCGGCCCAGTTCCTTACCCTGATGGTATACGGTGAAATATGTTTTCAGTCCCTCTATGGAAATATTGCGTGCCGTGTAATCCGCCTGAGAAGTTAATCCGTATGTGATGTATCGTTTTTCTACACTTGGAATCAGCGATTGTATGTTGGGGTCGTCCAGACAAAGGATGGCGGAACCGTAAAATGGAATTTTGTTAATAAACTCCAGGAACGTATTTTTCATGTTTTCCAGTGTCAGATAAAATTCCATATGTTCTTCATCGAGTGTCGTGACCACAGCAATCGTCGGTGACAGTTTCAGGAACGAACCATCGCTTTCGTCCGCCTCCGCTACCAGAAATTCGCTTTGTCCAAGTTTGGCGTGACTGCCAATGTTTTTTAGTCGGCCGCCGATGACCACAGTCGGGTCAAGATGGCCTCCTGCAAGTACTGTCGATACCAGAGAAGTCGTGGTTGTTTTGCCATGGGTCCCGGCGATAGCGATTCCATATTTCATGCGCATAAGTTCCGCCAGCATTTCTGCACGGGGGATAACCGGGATCATGCTTTCCTTTGCCGCGACCACTTCTACGTTATCCGGACCGATGGCGCTGGATGCTACGACAACCTGTGAGTTCTTGATATTTCCAGGCGCGTGCTCAAAGAAAATTTTCGCGCCTAGTTGTTCGAGGTGATCTGTCACAGGGGTCTTCGCCCTGTCAGAGCCACTCACTTCATATCCCTGATTGATCAACACTTCAGCGATGCCGCTCATACCCGAGCCTCCAATCCCGATGAAGTGGATTCTTTTTGTTTTTCCTAGAAACATGACAAAACATATCTTCCTTTGGGTTTATTATCGTTGCCTGCAGCTTTTCTAGCGTTCCCCATCAGCTCCATGCAAATCTCTCGCACTTTTTCAGTGGCGTCACGATTGCCGAGCCCGTAACTGTTGTCTTCCATTTCCTGAATCTGATCCGGTTCGTCCATTGCCCTTTTAATAGATTGGGCAAGGCGCTCGCCAGAGACCTCGCTGTCCAAAATCAACTCTCCTGCGTTAGCGGCTTCGACCACTCGAGCATTGTGCTCCTGATGGTTGTGGGTCGCGTAAGGGAAAGGAATGAGAACCGAAACTCTTCCCGCCGCCGTAATTTCAGCGAGCGTTGTCGCTCCCGACCGGCAGATGACAAGAGAGGCCAGCCGATACCTCACGGGCATATCCGTTATGAAAGCCTGGACATCGGCGGTAAAGCCTTTCGCCTTGTACATATTCTTAATGGATTCATAATCCGCTTCCCCGGTCTGGTGAGTGATGTGTATATCGCCTTTCCGGTCCGCCAGAAGGTCCAGCGTTTCAATCATCGCCATGTTGATGGAGTGCGCTCCCTGGCTTCCTCCAAGAATGAGGATGCCAAACGGATCTTTTGAAGAAGGCGGGAATTCTTCTCTTGGACGACAGAGTTCTTCGCTGATCATGTTGCCGGTTACTTCAACCTTGTTATTAGGAAAAAAGCGTTTCGATTCTTCAAAAGAAATCGCTACCTTATCTGCAATTTTTCCCAGCCATTTATTAGCCATGCCAGGAAACGCGTTTTGTTCATGAATGAGGATTGGAATACGCAACAACCAGGCTGAAAACACCAGCGGAGCAGAAGCGTAGCCGCCAACACCAACAGCGAGATTAGGACGGTTGCGGATAAGAAAACACATCGACTGCGCTGTTCCTATCGGGAGCTTGCACAATGAAGTCCACTTGCTGAGCCCTTTCTTTCCCAACAAACCAGAGGAAAGAATGGTTTTTAAATTGAAATCTTCCCTGGGAAGAATTTTGGATTCGATGCCCTGCCTGGTTCCAACGAATGTGATTTCAATATCCATATCATTCCTCTTGAGTGCTTTTGCGAGGGCGATGCCGGGATATAAGTGACCCCCGGTGCCTCCGCCTGCTATGACGACTTTTTTTCCCATAGCCCGTGCGTCAATGTTGGACGGGTTGCTCTGAAATATTCAGTAACACCCCCACTGAAAGCATCAGGACCAACAGCGACGACCCGCCCATACTGATAAACGGAAGCGTCAGTCCTTTTGTTGGGAGTAAACCCACAGCGACTCCCATGTTCACAAATGCCTGGGTGCCGAGTAAAAGCGTCAGACCAATCGCCACATGAGTGCCGAAAGAATCTTTGGCGCGGTGGGCAATGACAAACCCTCTCCAGATCAATACTGAAAACAGCAGAACGATGATCAGCGTGCCTATGAACCCGAGTTCCTCGCCAATCACCGAGAAAATAAAGTCTGTATGCGCTTCCGGAAGATAAAACAGTTTTTGACTGCTGTCCCCGATTCCAGAGCCGAAGATCCCCCCGCGTCCGAACGCGTAAAACGATTGAATTGCCTGAAAGCCTGTGTCCGATGGGTCCTTCCATGGATCGAGAAAAGCGATGATTCGTCGTGTCCGATAGTTGGCTCCCATAATCGCCGCGACGATGAAAGGGATGATCGCTATAACCGAATAGACCAGAAACTTCGTGCGCAGTCCTGCTATCATGAGCATGGTGAAGGTGACAACGCATATAATCATTGCCGTTCCGAAATCGGGTTGAAACAGAATGGGTACGAAGAAAAATCCTAGAACAATCAACTTGGGCAGGTACCCGTAAGCAAAATTTTTCAATTGGTCGGCCCGCTTCACCAACGACTTTGCGATGAACAGCACCAGCGCGAATTTGGCAAGCTCCGATGGCTGAAAAGTCAAACCCCCGAGAACCAGCCAGCGTCTGGCCCCGCCAACCTCTTTTCCCAGCCCAGGCATCATTACCGCAATCAGCATCAGGAACGTTGCGGTCATGATGATATAGGCGTACTTTTCCAGGTAGCGGTAGTCCATTTTTCGCACCGTGAGCATGATAATAGTTCCCAACACAACCCATAGAGCCTGACGTTTGAGGAAGTAATAAGGGTCGTTGTATTTTTCCATCGCATACACTCCGCTGGAACTGAACACCATTACGAGACCGATGAATACCAGCACGGTAATCGTCAAAAAAAGTATCGAATCGCAATGAAGTTGTTTCAGCTTTGGACGGCCCAATGTTTCCTCCAGAAAACATGATCTCGATTCCTAAAAAAGTCGCTTGTTTCAGCAAAGTCCATCAACAGATTCGGGGTAACTCCCGATAATTGTCCCGAACCTGCTGAAGGAATCACCCGATGGCAACCCAACTCGAATTCCTATAAGCGGCAAAAACCGTTAAGGGTTTTCGCTCAAAGCCGGTTCACAATTTCCTTAAACCGGTTGCCACGCTCAACAAAATCCTTGAACATGTCGAAGCTGGCGCAACCTGGCGAAAGCAATACCACATCTCCTGCCTCCGCCTTGTCTATTGCGCGTCCAATAGCATCTTCCATGCTTCCGGCATCCTCATAGCTGAAAGAGCCATTCAGCATCAGCCGGAACTTGTTTTTTGTTTCTCCAATAAGGATCAGGTGTTTGACCTTTTCCTTAAATATTTTTTTCAGTGCCAGAAAGTCTCCACCCTTGTCTTTGCCGCCAGCGATCAAAATGACAGGGCGTGAAAAGCTCATCAATGATTTGTGTACCGAGCCCACGTTGGTTCCCTTTGAGTCATTAATGAAGTCGATCCCGCGAATTGTTCGCACCCATTCGATACGGTGCTCAAGCCCAATAAACTTACTGACAGCGTTCGCAATGTCATCTGGTTTCGCACCGGCAAGAGAAGTCGCAACGACAGCGGCCAATACATTCTCGACCTGGCATTGCATTGCGAGTTGTAACTCATCCACAGAAAGCAGGTTTTCATTTAATGCTTCAAAGCAGGCGACCATTGAATCGTTTTCCAGGTAAGCTCCTTCACTGACTTTCCCGAGGAGGCTAAAGAAAGCTTTTTTCGCTTTACTGCTGCCTGCCTGCTTCAATACATTGTCGTCGTCGCTGTTAAGGATCAAAAAATCCTCTTCCGTTTGGGACGCAGAAATCTTTCCCTTGAGGGTCGCGTAATCTTCAAAAGTTTTGTGGCGATCCAGGTGGTCTGGTGTGATGTTGAGGATCATCGCGATGTTCGGGCGAAAATTTTTCACGCCCTCCAACTGGAAAGTCGAAATTTCAAGAACGAAATAATCAACCGGTTCCTCATCCAGCAGCCCGATAAAAGGAGCGCCCAGATTGCCGCCCACAGCTACCTTTTTACCCGCTTGCTCAAGGATCTTTCCGATAAGAGTTGTTACTGTAGATTTTCCATTCGTACCCGTCACTGCTATGATGGGTGTTTGCGTGAACCGTGAGGCCAGTTCAATTTCGCTGATAATTTCGGTGCCTTGATTACGCGCTTTTCCCAAAAATGGAGAATGAATGTCTACGCCCGGGCTGAGCACGATCAGATCAGCATCTGCCGGAGGCTCTGAGCATTCGAAAACTGTTTGCACGTTCGGACTCAACGATTGAACAGTTCCTTCCAGTTCTATACGCGGTTTGGAATCGATGAGCGTGACAAGAGCTTGCTTCGCAACTAGGAAATTAGCTGTCGCGATTCCCGTGCGCCCCATACCAATCACCGTTATATTTTTGTTTTCGAGTTGCATCAATTATCTCATCTTCAATGTACTCAGGCCGATCATGGCGAAAACCGCGGCAACGATCCAGAAACGGACAATCACCTTGGGTTCTGCCCAACCTGTATGTTCAAAATGATGGTGCAACGGCGCCATCTTGAAAAAACGTTTTCCACCGGTGTGTTTAAAATATGCAACTTGGATGATGACGGAGAGAGCTTCTATAACGAATATTCCTCCTACCAAAAGAAGCAATAGTTCGTGTTTTGCTATCACCGCAATCGTCCCCAACAGTCCGCCTAAAGACAGAGATCCCACATCGCCCATAAAAATTTGCGCCGGATAGGTATTGAACCAGAGAAAACCAAGGCTAGCGCCTATCACTGCCGAACTGAATACAGCGATTTCACCCGCATCCTTGATATGCTGAATGCGCAGATACTCTGCAAACTTGAAATGTCCGCAAAGATAAAGAATTATCGTGTAGGTGATCGTGGCGATAATGATAGGACCGATCGCCAGACCATCCAGACCATCGGTAAGATTCACAGCGTTCGATGTTCCCACGATCGTTATAACGATCAGCAGGAGATACCAGGCGCCAAGGTCGGGTTGGAATTCTTTAAAAAAAGGAACATACAAGCGAGTCGCATATTCGCTTCGGCTTGGATCAAAATAAATCAGATAAATTCCGATGGCGATGCTCAATAGAATTTGTAATACCAGCTTAACCCTTGCCGTCATCCCTTCATCACTTCTAAGTTTCATGACATCGTCCATGAATCCGATCAAACCAAATCCGACAGTAGCCAGAAGGACCAGCCATATATAAGGTTTGGTCAGATCGGCCCAAAGAAGAGTGGAGGCGATTAGCGTTGCTAGAATGAGTAGCCCACCCATGGTTGGAGTCCCAGACTTAACAATGTGACTCTTGGGTCCATCGCCACGAATTTTTTCACCGACCTGGAACATTCTGAGCATGCGGATAACCATTCTTCCCATTAGCATGCTGAACGCCAAAGCTGTGATTCCTGAATAAGCCGACCGGAACGTGATGTATCGAAACACGTTCAAAAACGAGTAGTCGGAACTCAGTGGATAAAAAATGTGATACAGCATGGCTCAACCAATCCTTAGTTTTGTTAAACAGTCAGGCTTCGAACAACCTCTTCCATCTTTGATCCGCGTGACCCCTTGACCAACAGGCAGTCACCGGGACGGATGTGTTTTTTTATGAATGCCACGGCGCATTTATGCTCGGCGGCTGTGGCGATTTGCTTTTTATCCATACCAGAAGCTATGGCACTCTTAGCGGCATGAGCTGAAAGTTCTCCAACAGCAACAAGGTAGTCGATGGAATGTTCTGTGATGTTCTCGCCCAGTTTTGCGTGAGCAGACTCCGCCATCTCTCCCAGCTCCAGCATGTCGCCAAGGATAAAAAATTTTCTTCCCTCACATTTGTAGTTAGCCAAAGTTTTTAAGGCTTCATGCATGGACCGGGGATTCGCGTTGTAAGCATCATTTATGATCGTCGCTCCCTGATATTCCGTAGTTTCATATCTGTTGGACAAAAGACTGGCATTGCTCAGCCCGGTTTTCATGTCGTCCGGTCCTATCCCCAGCGAGTAACCCGTCGCCATGGCGGCCAGGGCGTTGTAGATATTGCATGCCCCCAGAAACGGGAGGCGGATAGGAATAGTTTGATCAAAAAGTCGGACATTGAAATCGAACCCTTCTTTATTCATGGGGCGGATGTCTCCGGCTTTCACATCAGCTTCGCTGTGAATGCCATAGGTGACAACCTTGGCCCGCACTGACTTTGCAAGTTCAAGCACCAGCGGGTCATCGGCATTGACGATAGCGGTTCCCTGCTCGCTCAACGCGTCGTAAAGCTCACCCTTAGCGGCCTGAACATTTTTCAGAGTTTTTAAGTGAACCAGGTGACCTTCCGAGATATTGGTGAGTACGCCAATTTCCGGTTGCGCAATTTCAGCAAGACGCTTGATCTCTCCTGCCGCGCTCATACCCATTTCAAGAACTGCAACCTTGTCGTCTGACGAAAGATGAAACAGGCTAAGGGGAAGCCCGATGTGATTATTCAGGTTGCCCTTTGTCTTAACCGTTTTGAGTTTTGTTTCCGTTATGGACGCTATCATTTCTTTTGTTGTGGATTTACCATTGGTTCCGGTGATGCCAACAACTCGTACGGGAATTTGTTTTCTGTGGAACGAAGATAATTCCTGTAATGCCTTAAGCGTGTCACCGACACGGACAACCGGAGGCGCCTCACTATTTTTTGATAGAGCGTTACTTTTTTCCGAAAGAACAATCGCCGCCGCTTTTTTGTTTCGGGCTTCTTCGATGAAGTTGTGACCGTCGAACCTGTCGCCACGAATGCAGACAAACAGTTCGTCCTCTTTCAACGTTCGCGTGTCTATGGACACACCTCGAAAGACCTTGTCTCCGGTTCCTGAGACGAGTTCTCCCCCAATGGCTTTCAAGCAGTCTGCAACTTTCATTTCAATCACCTTACGACAACCCCCTGATCGCTTCAGCGGCGACTTCCCGGTCGTCGAAATGAATCGTTTCTGTATTCAAAATTTGATAATCCTCATGCCCTTTTCCCGCGATCATGATCAGATCGCCAGGCCGTGCTCGTTCGATGGCAAAATCAATCGCTTCTTTTCGATCAACGATAACTTCGTAGTCCTTACCTCGGATGGCGGAAGAGGGGATACCTTCAAGAATGTCATCTACAATATGTTGCGGATCTTCAGAGCGTGGGTTGTCGGAAGTTACAATGGCGAATCCGCTTGCTTCCACCGCAACACGGCCCATAGCTTTTCGTTTGCCACGATCACGATCTCCACCGCAACCAAACACAGTGATAACGCGACCCGGCGTGAATGCTTGCGCCGCTTGCAGTACATTGCGAAGTGCGTCATCAGTGTGGGCATAATCGACGACAACTGAAAAATCACGGTCGCAGGGAATCTTTTCAAAGCGACCGGGAATGCGGTCCACAGACCGGAGTCCGCGGTCGATTTCGTCCAAAGGGATACCCTGAAGAAGTGCCGCTGACGCGGCGGAAATCAGGTTGTATATGTTGTGGCGACCCAATAGATGAGTCTGTGTTTCGCAGGACCCGGAAGGAGTTTTCAACGTGAAGCAACTCCCGGTTTCCGATAGCTTGCAGTTTTCAGCCATGACGTCAGCGTTTTGCTCGATGCCGGTGGTCAGCATGTCCCCGGAAAATTCATCAGCGATTTCGCGTCCGACAGAATCATCAATATTGGTCACTATTTTTTCTATGAAGTTGTCGCGAAAAAAACTTTTCTTCATTTCCTTGTAGTCATCCATCGTGCCGTGGAAGTCCAGATGGTCACGGCTCAAATTGGTGAAAATGCCAACGGCAAAGTGCATCCCGTGTACCCTTTTAAGCGCCAGAGAATGAGAGGAGACCTCAAGAAAGCATCGGCGAATCTTCCGGGCTGTCATCTCATGAAGCATGCGATTGATGTCCAGCGACTCCGGTGTGGTTATGGGTGCGACAATATTAGTGTCGCCATAACTGTAGTGAATGGTTCCAATGATTCCCGATGTTGCGTTTCGAACTTTATGAACCGCATCCAGAATGTATGTGACGGTCGTCTTCCCGTTGGTCCCTGTGACACCATAAACATCCATTCGGTCAGATGGTCGGTGGTAGAATTCCGAACCAATCCATGCGAGGGCACTTCGGCAATCGTCCACGCAGATAGCGGTTATATTATTTTCATCCAACTTCAATTTCGAAAGCTCTTCGACAGAAGCCTCTGTGACGAACGCCGATGCTCCGCGAGCGATGGCATCGTTGATAAACTTGAAACCATCCTGTTGGAATCCGTGAACGGCAACAAAAAGACTCCCGGCCTCAGCCTTACGAGAGTCAAAGACAATAGATGAAATTTCACGATCCAGGTTTCCCAGAATGTTTATTGCAGGGAACCCGTGAATCAGATCAGATAAATTTTGCTTGGATGCAACGTCCATTTTCCAAATAATTCCCTTGGGAAAATTTTTTTTCGACCGAATCGGGTCGAAACAGGCTGGTGCCTGTACCACGCTTAAATGTCCCATCATGCTCGGTCCAGAATGTAAACGAGTTGATCATTTGACGGCACATTGAGATAGCGCAATGTTTCTCTGACAATATTGCTGAAGACAGGCGCGGCAACCGAGCCACCGTAGTGAACGCCTTGAGGGGTATCAATCATGACCAGGATCGCCACTTTCGCCGCATCGGCAGGAGCGAATCCGATAAAAGAAGAAACATAAGCAGTCTTCGAGTAGCTTCTTGTTTTTGGGTCATATTTTTGAGCCGTACCCGTTTTCCCAGCGACCTCGTATCCTTTAACGGCGGCATTTTTGCCTGTGCCGTCCTTAACCACATGTTTGAGAATATCTACCACTTGCCTGCTGGACTGAATTGAAATTACCCTTCGCACGATTTTGGGCTCGAAACGTTTTTCTATCTGACCGTCCTTTAAGATTGCACGCGTGATACGCGGGACCATGAGGGTTCCACCATTGGCAATCGCACTGATCGCGCTAGTCATTTGAATCGGGGTTACGCCGATTTCCTGCCCGAAGGAAATAGAAGCAAGAGACATCGGATCCCACGCAGATAATTCCTTGAGCTGGCCGCCAGCTTCACCCGGCAATCCAATTCCAGTTTTTTGGCCGAATCCGAATTTACGAATGTAATCGTAGTAGGATCGTTTACCGAGTTGGCGCGCGATTTTAATGGAACCGATATTGCTGGACTTTACGATGATATCTTGCAACGTCAGCCACCCGAATTTATGATTAACGGCTTCGCCGACCTTGGCGTTTCCGACCTTGAATTTTCCGTTTTCGCAGAAGAAGGTGTCATGGGGTCGAGCGACACCCGCATCGATTGCCGCCGCGGCAACAATGGGTTTGAAAATTGATCCCGGCTCATAAGAACTCGACACCGCACGGTTGAGCCATCGGCTAGATTTGTAGGCCGAATAGTTGTTCGGGTTGTACTGAGGTGCATTGGCAATGGCGTATACTTCCCCTGTATTAGGATTCATTACAATAGCCACGCCTGATTTAGCCTTATGTTTTTCGACCTGCTTTTTTAAATGGTGTTCCGTAAAAAACTGGATCACTTCGTCAATTGCCAGGACCACGTCACGGCTTCCCGAAACCTGTCCGTTTGGCTGGCCATTAAACTGGACGAGTTTTCCTCGGGCGTCTTTCTCCATAACAGTCCTGACCACGTTTCCTTTGAGCGTTGAGTCATACTGGTGCTCGATTCCAGCCAAACCCTGATTGTCCAATCCGGCGAACCCGACGATTCCCGAAGCCAATTCCCGCTTGGGAAAGAAGCGCTTGTGTTCCGAGATGTAATTGATTCCAGAAAGAGAACTCTTCCTCAGCTTGGCGATTTCAGCAGGCGGCGCCTTGCGTTTGAGCCAGACGAAATGACGCTTTGAATTTAATTTTTTGTAGATGGACTTATGATTCAGGTTCAACGCTTTAGCCAGAACTCGCGCGGTTCGTTTTTTATCTACAACTTTCTGCGGCGTCGCGTAGACAGACTCAAACTCAATGTTTGTGGCCAGTTCGTTCATGTTGCGGTCGAATATAGAACCACGTCCGTAATGAATATTGACTGTTCGCTGGTACTGTTTTTCTGAGCGGGAAACAAGGTCATCGTGTTGCATGACCTGCAGGAAAAATAATCTCCCTACAATCCCAGCGCCAAACAACCCGAAGAGAACCGAAACCAGGATGAGCCTCCCTTTAAGAGAATCCTGATTCGCGCTTGAGGTATTTCCCTTGTTTTTGCTCATGGATTAATTCTTTAAAAAGACTGTTACGATTTGCCCGCTTTCAGGTTCTTTAAGCCCGATTTTATTTTTAGCCAATGACTGAATACGATCCAGCGACCGTAAACTTTCCCGCTCCACTCGAAGGAGATGGTTTTCGCGAAGAAGGTCCCGATGCTCCTTGTTGACGCTCTGGTGTTCGTAGGCCATGCTGACCAGACGAACATTGCTCCAGACAAAAGCCATAGCCCCAACCATCAGACCCGCGACCACCACCAGAACCATACGAAACTCGCGTGATGCCACATGGAATCGAGTTTTTATAGACCCTCGCAACCATTCAAACATAAACCCTTTCAGCCACTCTCAGCTTGGAGCTTGAGGCACGTGGGTTGCGTTTCACTTCTTCGCTGGCAGGAGTGACCGGCCTGCGCGTAATAATTTTCAATCGCGTTTTGTGCCCGCATGCGCACACCGGGAGCCGGGGCGGACAGACACATCCTTTTTCTTCATCTTTGAAAAAATTTTTTACGATTCGGTCTTCCAGGGAATGAAAGGAGATGACCATGATGCGAGCTGAAGCGGAGAGGACCTTAAGAGAATCACTCAGCGCGGATTTTATATGCTCCAACTCGTTGTTAACGGCAATGCGCAGGGCCTGGAAGGTACGGGTAGCAGGGTGAATCTTGGCCGGGCGTGGCGTATGTGTCACGCCGGAGACGATATTCGATAACTGTAGGGTCGTGGTGATGGGGTTTTGCTCCTGCGCTTTGCGGATCGCCCGCACGATCCGTTTTGCAAATCGTTCTTCTCCATATTCCTTGATCACCAACACCAACTCCTCATCGGAAAGCTTGACAAGAAGGTCAGCGGCGGTTGTTTTTTGTGTGGAGTCCATCCTCATATCCAAAGGTCCGTTACGCATAAAACTGAATCCCCGTTCCGGCGAGTCCAGTTGCGGCGAGGAAACACCTAAGTCTAGAAGCAATCCATCGACGTTCATTACGTTGGCCTTTTTCAGGATGTTTTTGATGTCGCTAAAATTTCCATGGATCAGGGTGACTCTGTTACGGAAGGGAGCCAGCCTTTTCCCGGCCCGCTCGATTGCCTGCTCGTCCCGGTCGATTCCCAGAACACGAAGGCCCGGAGCGGTGTTTTTCAATATCAATTCAGTGTGGCCTCCGTTTCCCAGAGTGCCATCTACGATCAAACCGTCTTCTCTGGGGTGAAGGTACTGGAGAATTTCCTTCGCCAGTACCGATTCGTGATGCTTCTGCATGTCTAATTGGAGCCCTCCGAAACCGCCAGCGGGGCCGTGCGGACGGTTCCGGAGAGCCACTGGTTCATCCGGATGCTTTTTCCCAGCGATCCGGAGCCCAAAGTTCAAAAGTTTTGGACATTCCTACGATCATGACTTCATTTTTAAGCCCGGCGGCTTCACGCTGGGCCGCGGGGATCAGGATCTTCCCCGACTTGATTTCGCATTCGGTGGCTCGGGCATAAAATTCCCGGAGCTTGTTTCGGTCATCTTTTTCAGACGGGTTGAGATGGCTGAGCCTTTCTTCGTTCGCACCCCACTCACGTTGCGGAAACACAATAAGGAACCCATCCATTACGCACATCACTAATTGCGGAATGTCCTGTTCAAGCAGACCCTTGAATTTGGCCGGCACATTGATGCGGCCCTTATCATCGAGGCTGACGCTGTAAGTTCCTAAAAACCCGTTCATATCCGAATTAACCCGATTCTCTTAAATAGACCTGATTGACAGTAATCTAACTTTGACATTATATTACACTTTACGACACTTTATGACATAATTCTAACATGTCGGGACATTCTGTCAATAGAGAAAAGCAAAAAAATATAAACAGTTAAGTAGTATCTGCTTGAAACTTAAGGACCCCACAACGCGACACTTTGAGGGCGGTTTTAGGGGGCAAAAACAGGGTAGAAATGAACGAAATTCGACTTGGCGGAAATTGATGCAGGAGAAAAAACTCGATATCAGGATAATTGACTAAAAATCAAATATTTGTGGAGAAAATGATGATTTCGAGATCCTTTTAGGTGAATGAAAGAGAGGGGCTAATAGGTGCGATATATTGGTACCTCTTATTGTTTAGGCGTAAAATTCCAACAAACTAGTAGCGCATGCGTCCTTCTGGGTTTTCCGGAGTCTATTTCATCTTTCTGGATTGAAAGGATTTGTTTTGACAAGGTCAAATTTCCAGTGATAGTATGAAAACAGTTCCAAAGGCTGTTACTACAAAGGTTTCATTTAATACGTACTATTGGATTTTATAACACTATGAACCATAAAAAAGTCAAATTTGCTCTTGGCTCGCTATTGATTGTAGGAGCTATCGGCTATCTCATTGCAACGGGAATCAACAGCACTTCCACGTATTTTTTCACAGTCAGCGAACTGATGGAACAGAAAATCTCCTATCAGGGAACGGGACTAAAGGTCAAAGGTAATGTGGTCGCGGGTTCTATTGAAAGAGACCCCAACGATTATCTTAATGTCCAGTTCGCTATTGAGGAAAAAAGCAGCAACCTGAATGTTGTTTATCAGGGGGTGACGCCGGATATGTTTCAGGACGGCGGGGAGGTGGTTGTCGAAGGGATGCTGGATAAGCAGGGCGTGTTCCATGCCAATACACTGTTGACCAGTTGTCCTTCGAAATATGAGGCGGAGAAGGAAGCCGGTAAAATGCACCCGGGAAATATTCCCGATTACAAGTCAAAGCCGGGACCGGGCCTTAAGAGTGTTGATTCCTTGCCTAAGACAACAATTTAATTCCCTCATTATTCTCACAGCGTAAAGGCGCTCCTGCATTCATTAGGGAGGAGTGTTGCCTGATGAGAGTTGAACGAGGTTAAGGAAGTTATGAACGATATAGGTGAATTTACTTTAATGGTGGCACTGGCCACGGCTCTCTATGGGACGGTGGCTTATGTCATGTCGGCACGCGGCAACCGGATCGACCTTTACTTGAGTGCGGATAAGATTCCGCTCATCACATGGGCTTGTGTGATGATCTCTTCTATTGCTCTCTGGAAAGCTCTTTTCACAAACGACTTCAGCTTGCAGTACGTGTATGCGTATTCCAATATTGAACTGGATTATTTCTACAAGTTCAGTTCGTTCTGGGGAGGGCAAAAAGGTTCGCTTTTGTTCTGGACTCTTCTTCTTTCGACCTACACGCTGGTGGTGCATTTCCAGAACCGTAAGAAAAGCTTGATTGTTGTTCCCTACGCAATGGCTGTTTTGTTGGGAATCACCGTTTTTTTTCTTTTTCTGCTTAATTTCTCCACCAATCCGTTTGAGCGCATTCCATTACCACCAGCAGATGGACGTGGGCTGAATCCGCTCTTGCAAAATTATTGGATGGTTATCCATCCGCCCACTTTATACTTGGGGTATGTCGGGTTCACCGTTCCGTTTGCTTATGCGATGGCAGGGCTCATTACGAAAAGCCTGGATGATTCCTGGATTCGTTTGACTCGCAAGTGGACAGTTGTGTCATGGTTTTTTCTGTGCATGGGGAATTTGTTTGGAGCAAGCTGGGCTTATGTCGAGTTGGGGTGGGGAGGATACTGGGCATGGGATCCGGTGGAGAATGCCGCCTTCATGCCGCTCATTATCGCGACAGCTTATTTGCATTCGGTCATGATCCAGGAAAAGAAAGACATGATGAAGGTGTGGAATATGTCTCTTGTCCTTCTCACTTTTGCGATGACTATTTTTGGAACGTTTATTACTCGAAGCGGACTCATCCAGTCGGTTCACACTTTTGACGAGGCGACACTGGGGTATTATTTTCTGGGTTTCCTCTTTTTCATAATTGCTGTTTGTTCGGTGATGATTGTTTGGCGTTTGCCATTGCTGAAAAGTAAAAATGAACTGGATTCGTTTCTTTCACGCGAGGCGAGTTTTCTGTTCAATAACTTGTTGCTTCTTGGAATCGGATTCGCAACGTTCTGGGGAACGATTTTTCCGATCATTTCTGAGGCGGTGCGTGGGGTTAAGATCACTGTGGGGCCGCCTTTTTACAATCAGGTCAACGTTCCTATCGGCCTGGCTCTGTTGGCGTTGATTGGTATTGGTCCTGTCATTGCATGGCGAAGGGCGACATGGTCCAACTTGAAAAAGAATTTTCACAAACCTGTGGCAGTGGCGTTGGTCGGGGGAGCGGTTTTATATCCCATACTCCCATTATCCAACAGGTCAGAAATTTATACTTTCATCGCGTTTATTCTTTGCATGTTTGTGACGTCGTCGATTCTCCTGGAATTTTTCAAGGGAACTATGGCGCGAAGCCAATCGCATGAGGAAACTATAGTGAGCGCTTTGGGTTCCATGATCTGGCATAACAAGAGGCGTTATGGAGGGTATGTCGTACATATCGGGGTGGTGATGATATACGCGGGCATCGCCGCGTCACAATCCTATGGAACGCATATCGAAAAGCGTATGAAGATAGGTGACACGATCGAGATCAGTGATTATATGTTGCGGTATGAAAAAATCGCCGCAGTACAGGCCACTTCGGTTAAGACTCGCATCATCGCGCAACTGGCGGTCGAAAGAGATGGAAGACGTATCTGGACAGCAAGGCCGGAAAAAGAATTCTACAAGGGACAAACACAGCCGGTATCGGAGGTGGATGTGAGGTCTACTCTGGCCAGTGATCTCTATGTGATTCTTGCGGATTTTTCGGAAGATGATTCGGCAACGATAAAAGTTTATTACAACCCGATGGTGAGTTGGTTGTGGATGGGCGGATGGGTTATCGCTCTGGGGACGATGGTCTGTGCGTGGCCGGACAGGCTGGAACAGCGTCGTCGGCTGGAACGCTTGAAACGCCAGGAGATTGTATTTTCTCCAGCACAGGAGTGAGCATGATAAGTCGCGTTCAAAAAACAGTTCTGGTTCTTGTTGCGGTATTGTTTATGGCCTTCTCTAATACAGGGTCGGCCAGTGCAGGCGCCCTACTGGCTGACCTGGAAAATGCTTTGATGTGTAAGTGCGACGACAAGTGCGGCAAGGTTCTCGAAAACTGCACTTGCTCCACATCGGATAAAACGCGTAAGAAATTTTCCAAAATGCTTGAGTCGGGCTTGACCGTTGAGCAAATTGTTAAACAACAGGTTGAGGAGCATGGTGAAACGATACTTTCTGCTCCTACTAAAAAAGGGTTCAATCTTACAGCCTGGATAATTCCATTTGGAGCGATTCTGGTTGGAGGACTCGGATTACGCAGGCTTCTCAACGTTTGGACTGGGAAAAAAATGCCAGATAATGAGGTCGACGGGGCGGCTGACGTGGATACCGACAAGCCTGATGATGCCGCAGGTTCCACTAAATATTCCCACCGGTTGCAGGATGAACTGAATCAATTGGAAACATAAGTATGAGTTTTATTCATTTCATTGAACTGCTCCTGATTGCCGGGATTATGGTTGCTGTGGGCATTCCACTATTCGGTAAATTGCCTAAGACTCGTCCTTTCTCTGAGGTTGATTCTGTTGAGGAAGCGTTCAAACATCTTCTGGTACGCAAGGAAGAGGTTTTGCTGGCGATCAAGGAATTGGAAGCAGATCTTCAGACTGACAAGGTATCGAATGAGGATTACGAATCCTTGCGGAATAAACTTGAAGGGGAGGCAATGGCCATCCTTGAAAAGATCGATACCTTGGAAAAGGATAAGAGGAAAAGCGGTAAGTCGTCCGTGAAAAATTTGCTTCTTACTTAGCGGAATTTCCTTTGAGTAAACAGCTGATAAACAGTAGCGATTATTTCAGGTGGCTACAAAAGGCCACCTATTTTTCATCGGCAAGAGCCTTTGGCCTGCGATGGTATTCCGCATGAGCGAGCAAACCCACCCTGTTTCATCTGATCCCGTTGTTGAGGTTCGAGACATCCAGAAAGATTTTGGATACCTGCGGGCTGTGAACGGAATTAGTTTCGATTTATACAAGGGGGAGTTTCTTACTATATTCGGTCCGAATGGAGCGGGTAAGACGACTTTGATCAAGATTCTTTCTGGTCTCACCCGGCCCACTTCAGGGTCAGCTACTGTGGCGGGTTTCGATGTGCTGGGCGGGGATGTGCGGTTGAGAAAAGAAATCGGAGTTATCTCTCATGCGACTTGTTTGTATCCGGACCTGACAGCTTTGGAAAATCTTTTGTTTTACGGGAAGCTCTATGGTTTGGACGATCCTGAGGACACGGCTAATCAGGCCATCAAAGAGGTCGGACTCCAATTACGCAGGCATGACCGGGTACGGACTTTTTCCCGGGGAATGCAACAACGGTTGACGATCGCCAGGGCAACTTTGCATGACCCATCGGTTTTATTTCTTGATGAACCTTTTACCGGGCTGGACCTGCAGGCAACGAACGTGCTCAAGGATCACTTGCATGAGTTGCACACGGGTAAAAGAACTCTTATTATGACCACGCATGATATGTCTTGCGGACTTGAAATGTGTGACCGGGTGGCGATACAGTGCAAAGGACGGTTTGCAATGCTGGAGTCGATTGATAGCGTTGACCGGGCGAATTTTGAAAACCTTTATACTGAAACCTTGGAACGGTGAGATGTGAGTCGGGGGCTTTGCCAGCGCTATGAATGAATACTTTAACCAAGTTGCGGCAATTGTCTGGAAGGACTTTATTACGGAGTTGAAGACGCGCGAGTTGTTCAGTTCGATGTTTATCTTTGCGCTTCTCGTGATCATTATTTTTGTTTTTTCAGTTAATCTCAGTATTGTCGGGGCGAGGGAAATTGGACCCGGTGTGTTGTGGGTGGCATTTTTATTTGCGGGAACGATTGGACTCAACCGATCATTCATGCTGGAAAAGGAGAATGGCTGTCTTCAGGGATTGCTTCTCGCGCCTTTGGATAGGACGGCGCTTTATTTTGGTAAGCTAGTCAGCAACTTTGTGTTTTTGTTGATTATGGAGGCGTTTATGCTGCCTCTTTTTATGATTTTCTTTAATATAGATCTGATCCAGCATCTATTACCGTTGCTTTATGTGATTTTAGTCGGGACGCTCGGGTTTTGCGCGATAGGGACGCTTCTTTCTTCTTTGTCGGTGAATCTCAAAACGCGTGATATCATGTTACCCATCCTGCTGTACCCGCTGATGGTTCCAATTGTTATCGGGTCTGTGCAGATGACGGGGCAGGTGCTGTCTGGTGAACCCTTGTCGGACATGATGAACTGGGTGAGTTTGACCTTGTGTTTCGATGTTATATATATTGCGGTTTCCATCATGACGATCGATTTTGTTTTGGAGGAGTGAGTTGAATGAATAATATGGGATATTTATTTGCGGCCAATTTGTTTGTGTGGGGTGGGGTTTTCTATTACCTGTTTCGTATAAAAAAGCATCAGCGGTCCTTGCAAAATGATCTGGACCTTATTAAAGAGGCTGTTGAAAAGGGAACTAAAGGTGAGTGACGAAAAAAAACAGGATAGCCCGATTCTAATCTGGCTTACTGTCGTCGCGTTTTTAGCGGCGATGATAGCCATTTTTATTTATGTGCCAACGGAACAGACTGAGGGCGCGGTACAGCGCATCATGTATTTTCATATTCCTGCGGCATGGTTGGCGTTCTTTTCTTTCTTTATTGTTTTTCTCAGTAGTATTTTGTTTTTGTGGAAAAAGGAAAGGGAATGGGATATTTACGCTCTGGCTTCCGCAGAAATTGGTGTGATTTTTTGTTCTCTGGTTTTGATCACCGGGCCGATCTGGGCGCGACCTATATGGGGCGTTTGGTGGATGTGGGATGCTCGCCTGACATCCACACTTATATTATGGCTCATCTATGTGTCTTATCTGATGCTTCGTGCTCAGACCGATGCGGGTTCCATGCGTGCCCGTTTAGCGGCGGTTCTTGGCATTGTTGGGTTTCTCGATATTCCGTTCATTCACTTTTCTGTCCTCTGGTGGAACTCTGTTCACCCCCAACCCAAGATGATATCGGAGGAGGGGTTGGGTAAGGGAATGGATCCTTCCATGGTGGCTACACTGATGATTTCACTGGGCGCATTCACTCTGCTTTATCTTGTGTTTATGGGGCAGAGGATTCAAGTTGAGAAGATGAGAGATGAAGTCGAGCAACTTAAAAAAGACCACTTATATTCCCGTTAAAAAGTACGTCCTTCTTTTCGCCGTTCTTTTTGTTGGGGCCATCCTGTTTTTCTTCGAACATTTTATAGAAGCTCCAATTTCTGTAGATGACGTAAAAACCCATAAGAATTTTGATCAGGAAAAAGCTGATGTTGGATATCTGGCACCCGGTTTTTCTTTACGGAATTTGAAGGGAAACCGCGAAAGCCTGGGAAAATACCGGGGGCAGGTGGTGGTGCTGAATTTCTGGGCAACCTGGTGTGCTCCTTGCCGGGTGGAGATGCCATCGTTTGAGAACCTCTATCGTCGTTACCGTTCGGAAGGGATGACGGTTCTTGCGATAACTATCGACAAGAACGCGGATGCTAAAATAAAATCCTTTGTCGAGGAGTATGGACTTTCTTTTCCTGTTTTACTGGATACTAAGGGTGAGGTGGAACGGCTTTATCCTTCGATGACGATTCCCTTCACTTATGTGATTGACCGCGATGGCCGGGTTGTTGCACGGGTGGATGGCGCTAAAAACTGGGAGTCTGAGGAAACGTTTGAAGCTATCGAGTACCTGTTGAAAAAGTCATAATTAATTTCTCTGTATGATGGTGACTTATGTTGAATGAACGCATGGCATTGGAAACGAATCAGAAGTTTTATGATGCTTTTAATAAGAATGACCTGGGTCTCATGGGGGATGTCTGGCTGAATGACCCCGCTTCGCAGTGCATTCACCCGGGCTGGGATGTTTTGAGTGGATATGAGCCTGTCATCGAAAGCTGGAATAGAATTTTTTCTGCGGGGCAGGACCTGGAAATAAAACTTTCGCATTTTGAGGTGACGGCCTCGGAGGACCTTGCCTGGGTGAGTTGTCAGGAAAACCTGTTTTCAATATCGATGAGCGGTGTTCAGTTGTCCAAGGTTCACGCAACCAACCTGTTCAAACATGTGCGGGGTGAGTGGAAGATGATTCTTCATCACGCTTCACCGGTGCGTGGAACTCCCAGTGAAGAAAAGGTAAGTGAGAACTGACTATATGTTCCCATATAAAACCATCCTTTGACTTGAACTTATCATCACTCAAGATGAATGATTTCTCCTGAAACACTATCCTCTTCTAACTTCAAATTCCCAACGCAGATCGGTGAGTTGAAGCGGCGGGGTCCTGCGCTTCCCGGATTAAAGTATAGTGTGTCTCCGATCTGTTCATTCGTTGGTTGGTGGTTGTGCCCAAAGACCACGATCTTTTGAACGGGTATTGATGCGGATTGGCCTGGGGTAGGAATACTCTGGAAAATATGTTGGAGTTTGAAGGATCGACTATTGAGGTCGAAGGTTAGCTGGTTAGGAAAATGATTTGTTAAGTTGACATCAACGTTTCCCACGACTGCTTTGACAGGGGCGATGGCCTCCAGTTCGATGATTACATCCCGGCTTCCTATGTCGCCTGCGTGGAGTATAAGGTCTACTCCTTCAAAGACATCGTACACGCCGGGGCGAACCAGTCCGTGCGTGTCAGAAATAACTCCAATATTCATTGTTTTCTTTCACTCTCGTAGAAAGCAGGCGACATGGTGGCCGGGTCGCGTTTCTTTAAGTTGCGGGATAGATTCCTCACATCGTTTCTCGCGAATGGGGCACCGTGTATGGAAAGCGCATCCTTTGGGCATGTTCATTGCGTTTGGAAGATCCCCTTTTATTTTCACGCATTCCTTTTTTGATTCCGGGTCAATGGAAGGAATCGCCGCCAGCAAAGCTTCTGTATAAGGGTGCTGGGGTACATTGTACAGAGATTCGCTATCGGCGAGTTCAACTATTTTTCCAAGGTACATTACAGCTACACGGTCGCAGAAGTGCCTGACTATAGCCATGTCGTGGGAAATGAACAAATAGGATATCTGCATCGATTCTTTGAGGTCGAGGAGCAGGTTGATTACCTGGGCGCGAATGGAAACATCGAGGGCGGAAACCGGTTCGTCGGCGACGATCATACTCGGATTCAAGGCAATGGCCCGTGCGATTCCGATGCGCTGTAGTTGTCCTCCGCTGAATTCGTGAGGATATTTGTCGACTTGATCGGAAGACAGGCCAACTTTGTCTAGCAACCATGCGACACGTTCTTGTATTTCTGTGGGATCGGTGAATCCATGTATGTCAAAAGGTTCTTCCAGAATCTTACCGATCTGTTTTCTAGGATTGAGAGACGCAAAGGGATCTTGAAAAATGATCTGCATTTCTTTGCGTAAGGAGCGCAATTTATTTTGTCCTAAGGCAAGCAAGTTTTGCTCTCGATAAAAAATTTCACCGGCGGTGGGTTCGATCAATCGTAAGATGGTACGGGCGGCGGTTGATTTGCCGCATCCGGATTCCCCGACCAGCCCAAGTGTTTCTCCCTCTCGAAGGATGAAGGAAATGCCATTCAATGCATACACTGTTTGTGTCGTGCCGCTGGAGTCTTTTGCCTGAAAGTGTTTTTTGAGATTTTTCACTTTAAGCAGGATGGGTGGGGTTGGTTTTAGTTGAGTCGTCATGGATGCAACCAACAGCTCACGGCATGACCGGGGGCGGTTTCCTTAAGGTGGGGCTTGTCTGTTCGACAACGCGATTCTACCGAAGGACAGCGGGGATGAAACGGACAGCCGGAAGGAATTTTAGAAAGCGAAGGCACCGTTCCAGGTATTTCGTTTAGTTTGGAATCTTTTTGCGGGATAGACTCCAATGTGGGGACCGAATTTATAAGTCCGCTGGTATAAGGATGAAGAGGAGATTTAAAAAGTTCGTCGACCGGCCCCGTCTCGACGATGTCGCCAGCGTACATCACCATGACGCGTTGGGCAATTTCTGCAACAACGCCAAGGTCGTGCGTGATGAGCAGGATGGACATCTGTGACTCTTTTTTAATTTGCTTCAAGAGGTCAAGTATCTGCGCCTGTATTAAAACATCTAGCGCTGTTGTTGGTTCATCGGCGATGAGTATGCGTGGGGAGCAAGAGAGGGCCATGGCGATCATTACTCTTTGCCGCATTCCGCCACTGAACTGATGGGGATATTGATCAAGTTTCTGTTCGGGTGAAGGGATGTCCACCTGTTTCAACAGGTGGATAGTTTTATCTTGCGCCTCTTTACGGGAAAGTGGCGTGTGACGCAGGAGTGTTTCTATGATTTGCTCACCTATGGTGAGGACGGGATTCATCGAAGTCATTGGATCCTGAAAGATCATGGCGATATCACGTCCGCGTCGTTCTCGCAGTTCTTTGGCCGTGAGCTTTAGAAGGTCTTGGTCATCGAAAAGGATTTCACCGCTCAGGATTTTTCCGGGAGGTTCTGGGATCAGTCGCAGGACAGATAATGCGCTCACTGTTTTACCTGAGCCGGATTCCCCGACCAGTGCCAGTGTTTCTCCCCGGTTGAGTTGATAGCTGATCCCGCGGACAGCTACCAGTTCTTCATCAGCAGTCGTAAACGCAACTTTTAGATTTTTGACCCATAATTCAGGTACCGACATGTGTCCCTCACTCCTGTAATTTGAATGGAATTATAGTATATGGGTTTATCATTGAACAAATACTTTTGCTGTGATTTCGCAATTGCCGCGATAAGGCCGGGGCTTGTGGGACTGAAATTGAGTGATCCAGTTTTACTCGTTGGTTCAATTGGGTTTTTATGAGAGTATATTCGACCAATGGTTTTGTTTTGTGGACACTGATTTTATCTCAGATATTAGTAGGCATTATGCCTTGGAATTTAGGATAAACATGAAAATTATCAGTTGGAATGTGAACGGCATGCGTGCCGCAGTACGAAAAGGTTTTCTGGATTGGTTTCACGATGAGGCACCGGATGTGATGTGTATGCAGGAAATCAAGGCAACGCCTAATGACCTTACTAAGGAGATGGCTGGTCCCGCTGGATATCACGCAGTTTGGAATCCGGCACAGCGCAAGGGCTACAGCGGCGTTGCTATATTAAGCAAGAAAAAACCGAGAGGAATTCATCTGGGTATGGGGATTGACAGGTTTGATGTAGAAGGTCGCATCATCAGGCTGGAGTACAAGGATTTTGACCTTTTGAATATATATTTCCCTAATGGTACCAGTGGTCCGGAGCGGTTGCAGTACAAAATGGAATTCTATGACGCTTTTCTTGATCATTGTGAAGCGTTACGAAAGGAAGGAAAAAAGCTGGTCATCACCGGAGATGTTAATACCGCGCATAAAGCGATCGATCTGAGAAACCCAAAACCCAATGAGAAAAATTCAGGCTTTCTTCCTGAGGAGAGGGCATGGGTGGATAAGTTTGTCGCACACGGATATGTTGATACTTTCCGCGAGTTTTGCCAGGAGCCGGATCACTATACCTGGTGGAGTTACCGGGCCAATGTGCGCCAGAAGAATATCGGGTGGCGTATTGACTATTTTTTTGTCACTGAAGATTTAATGGGTAAGGTGAAAGATTCATTTATTCGCCCTGAGGTGATGGGATCGGACCATTGTCCGATTGGCTTGGATATTAAGGCGTCATAGGTTAATTGGCAGGGTCTATGGATAATATTAATCTATTATATTCAGAAAAGCATCCAAGCGATGCCGTGAGATTTTTTATAAGAAGGCGAGTCTGGATTATGAATGCGAAAGGAAAGTAATGAGTTTTGAATCTGGGAAAAGTTATTCAGGGTTTAGGTTGAGCTTGCAGGAATCCATTTCCGAGCTGAATTCGCTGGCTTTGTTGTTCACGCATGAGAAAACAGGTGCCGAGGTGCTTGTTATGGAAAACGATGACGACAATAAGGTTTTCAGCGCTACATTTAAAACTCCTCCTTCCAATGATCGCGGGGTCGCCCACATTCTTGAGCACAGTGTGTTGTGCGGGTCGCGAAAATATCCAGTGAAAGAACCGTTTCTTGAATTGCTGAAAGGGAGCTTGCAGACTTTTCTGAATGCCATGACGTTTCCCGATAAAACCATGTATCCCGTGGCAAGTCGCAATAAAAAAGATTTTTTCAATCTGATGGACGTGTATCTAGATGCGGTATTTTATCCAAATATCACCGCAGAGACTTTCATGCAGGAAGGATGGCATCATGAGTTAGAGGCTCCTGATAAAGATATCACTTACAAGGGGGTTGTGTTCAATGAAATGAAGGGAGTCTTCTCCAGCCCGGAAAGTATTCTTGACAGACACTTATCCCACTCCCTTTTCCCGAAAACAACTTATGGCTATGAGTCGGGTGGAGATCCTGATGCGATCCCGGAACTGACTTTTGATGAGTTTAAAAATTTCCACCGCAAATTTTACCATCCGTCGAACAGCCGGATTTTCTTTTATGGTGATGGAGACACTAGTGAATATCTGGATTTCCTGAACCGGGAATACCTCAAGGATTTTGAGTCTATCGAAATTGAGTCGGCCGTGAGTGCTCAAAGGAGATTTAGCAAGCCCAAGCGCAAAGTCATCTCTTACGCTGTTTCAAAAGATGAGTCGCTGGAAAACAAAACTTTCGTGGTTGTTGGTTTAAAGCTGGATAAGTCGACCAACCATGAGCATTGCATGGCTTTAAATATTTTAAGTCATCTATTGCTTGGAACTTCTGCCTCTCCTCTACGTAAAGCGCTGATCGACTCTGAACTTGGAAGCGAGGTTATAGGCGGCGGATTTGATGATAATCGTTTTGAAACCATGTTCGCTGTCGGGTTGAAAGGAACAGAAGCCAATCATGAAGACAAAATTCTGGACCTTATATTTTCAACTCTGAAAAGTCTGGTGGATGATGGAATCGAAGAGGACATGGTGAAGTCTGCAGTAAACTCGGTTGACTTTAAATTACGCGAATCGAATTTCGGTGGTTTTCCGAAGGGCATCGTTTACAACATTCAGGCTCTGGCCTCATGGTTACATGGTTCAAACCCCTTCATGCATTTGAAGTATGACAAGCTCATGCGGAAGATCAAGCGCAAGTCAAGTGAAGGGTATTTTGAACGGTTGATAGATAAATATCTTCTAAACAACAATCATCAGAGCATTGTGCTTGCTGTTCCCAAGGCTGATCTGGCGAAGAAGAAGGATGCAAAGATCCGAAAAAAAATGAAGGTTTTAAAAACCTCCATGTCGCCAGAGGCTATTGACAGTCTGGTCGAGAAAACTCAAGTGCTTCAGGCCGCACAGATCAAACCGGATTCTCCAGAAGCTTTGGAGAAATTGCCCAGTCTCGACCTTACGGATATCCGGCGGGAAAGTGAACGGTTTCCCACAGAGGTGAAGAGGAAATCGGAGCCTGAAATTCTATTTCACGATTTGTTTACCAATAAAATTGCTTATGTGCAAATCGGGTTTGATGCGACGGGTGTGCCGTTGGATAAGCTTCAATATCTTCCGCTCATAGGCAGGCTTGTGCTGGGTATGGGGACTCGGCGGCACAGTTATATGGAGATTTCGCAATTGCTCGGTATTCATACTGGAGGATTGCGTTCCTGGCATTTCTCCTCTGCTTTGGTTAATGATCATCGCCATATACTGTCTCGTGTTTTCTTTAGCGGAAAAGCGCTCATGGAAAATGTGGACAATCTTTTTGATATTTGGGATGAATTGATCGGGGAATATAATTTCGATAACCCCAAGCGTTTGATTGAGATTATAAAGAGCGCGAAAGCTGATATGGAGGACTCAATCCTATCTTCAGGAAATCATTATGTTCTTTCGCGATTGCAATCCTACCAGTCTCCATTAGGCCGTTACCATGAGCTTGCGGCGGGCATTTCTATTTAACATTTTGTGGAAAAATTGCTGGTTCGTGCGGAGAAGAATCCCGATGAGGTTGCGGAAGAATTCAGAGGCGTTGCCCGGATTTTGTTAACTAAAGAAAATGCTTTAGCCAATATCACCGTTCCTGAAAAGGACTACAAGAAGGTTGAAAAAAGGGTGATAGCGCTGACCCAGATTCTGTCTGACGATAAAAAAGCACCTGTGGCGCTTGAATTTGAACTTGCATTAGAGAACGAGGCTTTTTTGACTGCCAGTGCAGTCCAGTTTGTTGGGAAGGGGGCCAATTTGTATGAGCTGGGCATGGAATACAGTGGGAAATTCGATGTCCTGAATTCAGTTCTCCGCACTTGTTATTTATGGGACCGAGTGCGTGTTCAGGGCGGGGCTTATGGAAGTCAAAGTTCCTTCGATTCTCTCAGTGGTGATTATGGATTGGTTTCATACCGTGACCCAAATTTATCAGAGACCCTTGATGTGTACGATCAAATCGCAGATTATCTTGAAAACCTGGATTTTTCAGAGAAGGAGCTAACGAAAATTCTGATCGGTTGTGTCGGACATCTGGACCCGCCGCTCACGGCAGATCGTAAAGGGGTGATCGCGATGGTAGAGCATATGATTGGAAAGACTTACGAATTAAAGCAGAAGCGGCGAGATGAATTACTGTCTACCTGTTTAGAGGATGTTAAGTCATTTGCCCCCTTGTTCAGGAAAATCAAGGAGTCGGGTAATGTCTGCGTATTGGGCAATGAAGAAAAAATCAAGAAATCGAAAAACAGATTTGATCATCTGGTCAAGGTGTTTGGTTGAATCCCCACCCTAATAGAGCCTTTTTTTAGGTTCCCATTCAAAGTTCCAGCTAAATTTCTATTGTGTATTATTTTTAGCGGGAAACACACTTTTTCTCTTCAAGTCATGTGGCAGGCCACCCGCTTATGATTAGCCTTCCAGCCTTCTTGCTTCAGTAAAGCCGTGATTCGCATAAAAATTTACTATTAGATTGTAACATTTTTATAGTCACCAGTGAGTGTGGGCCTTCTCAACCGAAAAGCTTCAATCCTTGGGCTTTGTTTTTAAATGGATTCTTCCAGTTCTCTAGAATTCGACGATGGTTGCGCCATCTCCTCCGTTCTCTCTCGGGGCGGGAGAAAACTCTTTGCATATTCCGGCTGAAGACAGGTAGTCTCTGACCAAACTTTTGATTGTTCCCATGCCATGTCCGTGGATGATGGTCGCGCGTCCGACTCCACTGACAATAGTCTGACTGAGAAAAGCTTCCATGGTAGCGAGTGCCTGCTCTGAATTCATCCCACGCAAGTCGCAGGTTGTTTTCACGTTGGAAGTGGATTCCGTTTGCACGTTCATGCTCACTTGTCTGGGTGGTTTTCCTGGCGCTCTCTTCTTATTGAGGCTTCCTTTTAGTCGATTGGTTTCTATAACAGTTTCTATATTGCCCAGTCCAACCCGCACCTTTTTTTTGCCGACGGGATTTTCCAGTAGCGCTCCTGTGGCTCCATAACTTTCGATTAGCACCATGTCCCCCTCGCGTAATTTTTCAGGCGGCACCACCCATTCGGAGAGATCATCGCGGTGAGCAGACAGCGGCATTCGCCCCATCGCTCCCAGTTGTCGTTCTGTTTTACGCAGTTTTGATATTTCGCTGGTTCCTTTTAACTCCTCCATCATTTGGCGGACCTGATTTTTCGCTTCGCGGACAGCGGATTGAATTCGTTTGGATTTTTCGGATTTAAATTTCTGGTCTTTTTCCCGCAGGCTTTCGGTGTGTGAACGTTGTTGCCTTGCCAAGCCTTCCAGCTCGAGATTCCTTGATTGAAAGGTTTCCATTTCCTGTTGCAGTTCGAGTCGTTGCTGGGTCAGGTCCTTAAGTACCGTGTCGGCTCGCGTGTCATGTGCCTGGTAAATTTCTCTAGCCCGTTTTGTGATTTTTTCATGAAGGCCAAGTCGTTCGGCAGTATCGATAGCGGCACTGTGACCCGGTACTCCAAAAATCAAGCGGTAAGTGGGGGTCAGCGATTTGGCATCAAACTCTGTACAGGCGTTGAGAAATCCGCTCCGTGTTTGTGCTAGAAGTTTTAACGCAAGGTAATGGGTCGAAACGAGAGTTGTCACTCCCTTGTCGTTCAGCTCTGTCAACACTGCTTCTGCCAGCGACGCTCCTTCCTGCGGGTCGGTGGCGATTCCCAATTCGTCAAGCAGGATCAGCGAACCTGAAACTGCGTGGTTAACAATATGGATGATCTTTTTCAGGTGGGCTGAAAATGTTGACAGGTTGAGTTCGATATTCTGATCATCGCCGATATCGGCATACACCTCTGGGTAGAAAGGAATTTGTGATCCTTCTTCTACCGGCAGGAATAATCCCGCACGGGCCATGAGAGACATCAAGCCGACTGTTTTAAGGGTCACCGTTTTTCCGCCTGTATTGGGTCCCGATATCATTATCACATGAGTGGATTCGCTCCACGCGATATCGTTGGGTATGACGTCTTGCCGGTTCAGTATCAGTTCTGGATTACGGGCTTTGTTGAGTTGCAATTCGCATCCGGATTTAATGGGACATCTCCGCGCTTCCATCAGCTTGGCCAGTCTTGCCCGGGCGTGGATGAAATCGAGTTCGACAAGTATTTCCATATTTCCTGCAATGGTATCGCTGGAATCAATCACCTGTCGGGTCAGTGACTGTAAAATTAATACTTTTTCACGGTCCACAGCCAGTCGATTTATTTTTAGCTGGTTGTTGAGTGGAACAATTGATGATGGCTCGACATATAAGGTTTGCCCGCTTCCAGAACTGTCATGGACTATACCTTCTATATGCGAGCGTTTGTCGGATTTGACGGGGATGACCAGCCGGCCTTCTCTTTCTGTGTGATAAATGTCCTGTATTGCTTCTTTATAATTTTCGTTAGAAAATAGTTTGCTTACCTTGGATTCAAGTTTTTGTTTTGCCGCTTGCACTTCGCGGATGGCTTGCCTGAGTTCGGGTGAGGCATTTTCTTTTATTTCTCCCTCGTCATCTACGCATCGATCCAATTCATTGAACAGGGCCGCTAACGGGTCGAGTCGGGCGTTTAATGATTTAAGAAGTGGGAAGTCATTTTGTTTTTCTATTGAGCGGTGCACACTACGAACGACACGTAACAACTTTAAAACAGCAAGGCATTGTGCAGAGTCCAGTATCTGTCTTTCCAATGCCTCATTTCGAATAGGAGTAAAGTCATCGAACGGGTTGATGGGGAAAGGATCACCCCCGGCAAGGAGGTCTACCATTTCCTTTGTGGTGTCCAGCGCGTCGTTCGCAGACTCGACATCGTCATAGGGGACAAGAGAACGGCAAAGATCGGATGTGACGGGAGAGCAGGCGTAACTGGCAAGAGATTCCTGTATCAACTGCCACCCGAGAAGGTCGCGGGATTTTTCCAGTAGATGGATTCTGTCTGATTGCGGGACGTTGCTTGGCGGAGTCATGGCAAGGCGGCAAACTCTATAGCTTTTTCTGCGGAAAGGGTGATCTTTGCGTCAAACAAGAGGCCCGGGTCGCGAAACTCTTTGAATCCGCGCAAAAGAATGCCTGCATCTTTTTTAACTTTTTCATGAAATGCCACGAATTTTTCACCGGGAACAAGTTGGTTGCCCTCATCCCGGATGGCTTGAAAAGTAACCACTACAGATTTTTCAAAGTCAGTGCGGTCGGATGAAAGGTACATCTCAAATTCCAAAGTATTTTTCCCCATCACTTCAAAACGATTGTCTCCCTTGTCGATGGCGAATAATGTAGCGATTTTCCCATCATGTATATTGAGCGGTTCCATTTCAGGGCCAGGGATCTGCAATGCGGCCAGCTTCAAGCCCCGGGTCACGCCGGTCCAGAAGATGCGTTTCAAGTGATTCTCTTCCCGCGTCATACGCACCACTTTGGGAGCGGTATTTCTTTTCTGCTTCTTGAGCCATTCGACTAGAGCGGGGACTTCTGCTTCTGGCAGGAAGTGACCTCCATGCGCGGCGCCGCGTTCCTTATGTTCGCGATAAACCACCGGCGATTTCATGTCGGATAAAATTTTATGGGCCCGGCGTGCCAGTTCGATTGGGAAAATCGGGTCATACTCACCCTGAATAATATAGCTGGGTGTGTTGTTCAGGTTGACCAGGAAATGCATGTACCGCTGGGTGATGCTCCCGGCGATAGGCACAATTCCGGCAAAGTGGTCGGGATAAAACATTCCCATCAGATAAGCCCCGATGGCTCCGTTGGAGAGGCCGGCAAGAAAAACCCGGTCGGGATCAACAGTGTAACTGGCACGAGTTTCGTTGATTAAGTTAAGAACTAACTCTTCCGCGTTTTTCGACCACCATGCGCCCATGGGGTAGGTCGGGCAGAGGATGATGAAATCATCTCCCAGTCGTTTCATCCAGACACCTATCGTGTTGGGTCCGTTCCCCCCCATACCGTGCATGATCACGATCATTGGCATATTGGGACCCGCTGACTCGGGGATGTAGAGCGCGTAAGAATATGTCTTCCCTCTCATTTTATATTTCATGTTGGGATGAAGACCCGCCGGTTTGCGATTGGATGTTGGAAGTGTGGCCAGCAAAAGCGGCTTCAGTTGGGAATTGCTTACGTTGTTAGTTTTCAAACGTCCAAGAACTTGAGTTTCAATTTTTGTGTCAGTCGTTGTGAGGAACAAATCTATATCAGCTACCGCATCGTAAGACGGTGCGACGGTTTCTGGTTCCGGCACAGTGGTGCAGGAAAGGACAGCGGATAGAATGAGTGCAAGCCAAACAATCTTCATACTGGCACCTTAAAGGAAATTGCATTTGTTGTAAAGTTATCGCAACGTAATAGAAAGTGTGACTCATCAGGGTCGCGCAGTGGGAAATTCTTCATCATTTCCCTGTGGACATCCCACCCCTGTTAAAGTACTATTTTTTTTGATGTTCTAACCGAATTGTGGTTTTCATAGAAAGGTGAAACTTGTATGGAAAATGCTCCCGCCCCTGTTATCGGAAACTCCCCAAGACCCGGTACTATCGTATTCGGACCCGCTCGTGAGAGCGCAGGAGAAGCACGGGTCTATTCCAGACTTTTCAGATGTCGCAAAGATGGATTCGACTATATGGGACAGGTCAAGATCGACTCCCAGCTTCTTGCGCTTAAGATGGAAGTATTTAATGCGAGTTATTTTGAGTGTTTCGATGTTTCCAGGGAGGAAGTTGCTACCGCTTTGGAAAAGAAATTGCTTGTCAAACTTTTGTCCGACAAGAGTCTGGCAGAGGGATTTAAAGAAACTGTTCGCGCTCTCTTAAACGGAGATGAAGCGGAAAGCGATTCTTCACCAGAGCCGGAACTCACTGGCGATGGCAAGATCGATTTGAAAGAGACATTTGATCGGCTCAACGCCGAATATTTTTCAGACAAAATTAAAGCCGATGTTGAATGGGGTAAAAAAGTGAATAAGAAAAACCTCACCTCATTCAGATTTGGTTCTTATGACCCGGCAAAAAAGCTCATCCGAATTCATCCTCGACTGGATCAGGATTTTGTTCCTCGGTCGGTGTTGGAACTGACCGTGTATCATGAAATGTGCCATCAGTCGGCACCTATGAAACGGAAAAAAGGTATGTGGATGGCGCATCACCCCGAGTTCAAAGAAAAAGAGCGCGAATACCGCCATTACGAGGAAGCCCGCGCCTGGGAAAAAGCGAACTGGAAAAAACTAATGGGTCCAGCAGGTAACAAAAGCAGGAAAAACAAAGCCGAGGCTTCACCCGAAACACCTGATATTGAAGAAATTACCACCTTGGCCGGGTGACCTGCTTGCTATTAACAGCCGGGGCTCCTGACGGGGCTCCGGTTTTTTTTATTTAATGCGGGAGGAGAAAATAGAAATGGGTTTTTGGATTAGAATAATTATGGGCGCAGTTATAGCCATGTTCACACTGTACATGATGTGGGAAAATTAGATGAAATACCAGCAAGAATGATTAAATGGATTAGCGTGTGTTATTAGTAATTCTTCCACAATTTGGCTGGCGACCCTAGAAGTAAAACTTAATGAGGAAAACGTTTTGAACCTTAAAATCCTTCTCTTTCTATGCGGCTTGGTGGGAGTCCTATATTTTCTATTGCCGTTCATTATCATGATTATTAAGGTTTATATATACCAGTTGACCATCGAATACGGA
>PVBE010769225.1_pt1 | contig 48692 bp, 52 predicted proteins | sample 1631181 | NCBI WGS metagenome assembly PVBE01 (sample SAMN08397723, study PRJNA350692) | Marine metagenome, whole genome shotgun sequencing project. | isolation source: water | place: Pacific Ocean | collected 2012-04
GGGTGAGCCCGCTCTGGAGACCTTCGCGTACGACTGAAAGCTCAAGCCCCGAAGCGTCGACCAGTTGCTCTATCCCGATATGCGCGGGGCGATCGCCCGGATGATCCGAGGGCGGCCGGTCCGTTCCCGGCGGCTCGCCCACTCCAAGTGGCCTGTCCAAGTCCCGTGAGGGCAGATCTTGAGCGAGCGTAAGACTCACTGTTCCGACAAGCCCGGTCGCCAGCGCCGCGGCAATACCGGCGGCCACAAGCCTGGAACGATGCCTCAATCTCATAGAAACACTCCTGAAATGTTTGAGTGGCACGCGAAGGTCTCCGCAATATCAACTATCCACCGATGTGCATGTGATCACCGTTAGGCGGCGATACGATTCGCGGCGGGACTCACGGCCTCCCCGCGGCCTCTCTCTCGTCAATGGCGGAGCCGGCCGGTTGGGTGACGGCCACAGTTGAAGCCTTTACCGGTGCTTTTCTATCCACCGACCACGAAACAGGAGCAAATCCCCGGCCCCCACATCAATTGTGACCGGCGAGTTGGCGATCTCGTTATGAACGCCGAGCGGGGTGAATCCGACCGTGGCATTGTCAAGGTCCCATCGGAGCCCGGACGTCGTTACGCCGGCACAGGTGCCGATGCCCACGAGCGACACGACGGTCCCAACAGGGCCCTCGAAGCGAACTGAGCCATCCACCAGCGAAACGAAGAACCGATCATCAATGAGGCTTAGTGTCAGGCGGCCCCGGTACATGACGAGAACCGAGAGATTGGCCAGGGCGTGATCGGCCCTGGCTCCACCTGCACCCAGGATGACAACCTCATCAACGCCCCTTTCGAGACAGAGGTCGATGGCCTTCTGCAGGTCAGTTCGATTGGGATCCACGTCCTCGATCACAGCCGCTGCCGGCAGGGAGCGACGTTGTTCGGTGGAGAACGAATCGAGATCGCCGATCACGATGTCCGGTACAATGCCGGCCACCAAAGCAGCGGCCGCCCCACCGTCGGCGGCTACCAGAAGATCAGCCCCCGTCGCTGCGTCACTCGCAGTCTCGCGTGTTGGTCGCTCACCGTTGGCGAAAATCACCGCTTTCATTCCACGCTACGTGCGCCTCCTTAAATACACGAGCCCTTCATCTCCCGGATCCTAGGGCAGCCCACCGAGGGATGCCATGTCCCGGCCTGGCGGTCTACGATCCGACACATGCCAGCCGGCAAGATCCGTGTCAGAAAGATGGAGAAGCGGGACATCTCTGCAACCGCATCTCTCGAAAATCGAGCTTTCGACGAATCCTGGTCGGCCACGGTCTTTAAGTCCGAGTTCGAAAGAAACCGGCTTGCTCACTATTTCGTTGCCGAGACGAACGGCCATGGTGGCCGGGGCAGGATCCTGGGATTCGCGGGACTCTGGGCCATGGTGAACCAAGCGCACGTGGTCGCCGTCGGCGTTGAGCCCCACGAACGGAGACGAGGCCTGGCTCGTCTCCTCGTTTGCCGGCTTCTTCAGTACGCCCGGGAACTTGGAATGGCAGACGCCACACTCGAATGCCGGCGCTCAAACGAACCTGCCAGGAGGCTCTACCGCCAATTCGGCTTTTGCGAGGTCGGTGAGCGGAAGCGCTATTACAGAGACGGCGAGGACGCGGTCATCATGACCACGGAGGACCCCACAAGCGAAGGCGTCGTGCGTCGCTTCCAAGGACAATTGGAACTGGCGACCGCGGACTTCCCGGGGGCCTTGCTTCCCGGAGGAGATCCGGGCTAGGAGCCAGCCTCGGACGCGATAGCGTTCAGCGTTTCTTCGGCCCGGTCCAACCGCGCCCGTATTCCCCACGGGCCATGGATATTGAGGGTCATGTTGTCGGCCTGGCCGCGGACACCGGCCAACCGCCCGCGCACCCCGGCAGCCTCGAGATAGCGATCCATCTGAGCGGAGTCGGCCCCGAAGAGGGCAGAGAGTACCTCGCGCGTTCGGTCGTCCCACCGGGCGAAATCGAAGGGATTGGGACCACCCCCGCGGAGACGGCCGATCGCCTCGATCTGTGTCTGGATCCGGTCGCGAGCCGCCGGGTTCGTGCTGATCATGGGCACATCATAGCTAACGAATGCCTCCGGGAAACCGGTTGGTGGCTCAAGCCAAGGCAGCGACATTACACTCGAACGAGCAGCTCTGTTGAGCGTCCAGCAATCCGGGCAATTAGGGTCAACCGGTTGCTACGAAGGGATGGCTTTTTGGATTCACGTCGTTTCCGTCGCCTGGTTAGGGAGGCGGCCTCCACTCTTCCGGAGGCCCTGCTGCACCGCGTTGAGAACGTATCGATAGTCGTTCACAGACGACCGACTTCAGAGGAACTAAAGATGGCCGGCGTGCCGGGCGGACACATTCTGCTGGGCCTCTACACGGGCGTACCGCTCACCGCCCGTGGCACCAACTACAACCTCGTGCCGCCTGATGCCATCGTGATCTACCAGGAACCGATCGAGGATGTGTGCCACACCGACGACGAGATCAGAGATCAGGTCAGAAAGACGGTGCTCCACGAACTCGGGCACTACTTTGGAATCGATGATTCGAGGCTGGACGAACTGGGCCTAGCGTAAAGCGAACCTGTGCCAAGGCCCCTCCTCTGAATTGACCGATCCGGAACCCGTGAATAGCTTTGCATTCAATGGCCACAAGCGAGGCTGTATCGGCCAGGCATTCAGCAGGGGCTCAATTAGCGCCCGGCCCCCGGGGACACCTCTCAAGAGGTAAGAGGCTCGCACTCATTGCGTGCCTGCTGGTGCTTGCCCTCTCTACGATGTATTCGACCTTGGTCGCGTTCTCCCGCGTCTATCCGGCCCTCTTTCCTGGCCAGACACTCGCAGGCACGATCGGCGTTGCCGGCGTGGTCGCCCCTCTGCCCGGGCTCGGGAGTGTTGAAAATCTCAACGAGGACAGCCCCTTCAACGACCGCATCAACATCCTAGTGATCGGGCTCGACAAGCGCCCCCAAGACCCCGTACTGAGTGTCTACCTGACCGACCTGATAGCTGTGGCGAGCATCGACCCGATCACCAGGACCGTGAACATGCTCAGCTTCCCGCGGGACCTGTACGTAGAAATTCACTGGGATGACGGACCTCACGACTTCTACCGGGACCGCATCAACACGTCTTACAGTTTTGGATTTGTGAGCGGCGAGACGTTAGAGGCGGGAGCAGAGCAGCTCCAGGGGGACCTGTTGGCCAACTTTGGGATCACAACCGACCACTGGCTGATCCTCGATTTCACCGGCGTCGAGAAGCTTGTCGAGGCGGTAGGGGGCATCGATTTGGATATCCCGCCCGAGTTGGCAGTGCCGACCTGGCGCTATAACAACGACGACCGGACAAGCGTCTGGGTCTCCTATCCTGCCGGACAGACTTTCCTCGACGGGTACAACGCGGTCGCGTTCGCTCGATACCGAAACGACAGCGACCTCAAGCGGGTACAACGTCAGCAGCTGGTCTTCAAAGCCGGCATCGCAAAGCTGTTCGACCTGGGGCTGCTCGACAACGCGGCGGATCTCTGGGATGCCTACCGTTCGACCGTGCACACCGATATATCCAAGGCGAGGATGCTGGGCCTGGTGCCGCTCATCGCGCAGACGCAAGGGCGTACGAGCATGTACTCACTAGGGGACCCGGTCGGTGGGGCAGACACCGTGGACCACTGGATGACGGAAGAAGGGAAGGCGGTCCTGCTCTGGGACGACGACAACGTCCACTACTGGCTCGACAAAGTGTTCCCGAAGGTGAAGTACATCGGAAGCAGCGTGGAGATCCGGGACGGGTTGGCATCAGACGGCGGTGAGAGCGCAGGCGCGCTGGCCCGCTATCTCCTGTTCTACCGAAATTTGCCAACCGTTTACCTCGGGCCGGAGTCGAACCAGCGAGAGGAGACGGTCATCACACTGTATGGAGACCGGGATGAGCTCGCAGACGATCTAGGCGAGTGGCTCGGAGTGCCATCGAACAGAATCGTGCGTGAACCAAGGCGCGACGGCTCGACGTTACCGGACGTCGTTATCGTCATCGGAAGTGACTTTCAGCTCCCGGGCAGATGAGCGCCGAAGATAGTGTGGTGGGCTTTCCGAAGGCCTGTGAATCCCAGCTTAACTGCGGGTGCCCCTAGGCCGTTGCTATAATCTCGGGCAACCGGTAGGCGACTGAAACCGCGTCTTCCGGCAAGTTGCGTCCCGGGAGATCGTGTTGGAAGACCCTAAAGTCGTAGCCGAACGGATCATCGCTAACGTGGAGAACGTGATAGTCGGGAAGCAGCCTGAGTTGCGGCTGGCGATCACCGCCCTCCTCTGTGGCGGGCACATGCTTATCGAGGACGTGCCCGGAGTTGGTAAGACGATGCTTGCCAGGGCGATAGCAACCTCGACCGGCTGCTCGTTCAAGCGGCTCCAGTTCACTCCCGACCTTCTTCCGAGCGACATCTCAGGGGTTTCCATCTACAACCAGAAGACCGAGGATTTCGAATTCCGACCAGGACCGATTGTTGCCCAAGTCGTCCTCGCTGACGAAGTAAATCGAGCCACGCCTAAAACCCAATCCGCGCTGCTCGAGGCGATGGAGGAGCGCCAGATTACAGTCGACGGAATGACGCACCGGTTGCCTGAGCCGTTCATAGTCATGGCGACGCAGAACCCTATCGAATATGAGGGAACTTTCCCGCTACCCGAAGCACAACTCGATCGATTTCTGATCCGGGTTCGCCTTGGCTACCCGGAGCCAATGGATGAAGTGCTGATTCTCGATCAGCAACAGAGCCAGCATCCAGTGGAGACGATTGGCCAGGTCACGAACCCGACAGAGATCATCCAGCTGCAGGCCGCAGTCCGCGAGATCTACGTCGACCCACTCATCAAGCAGTACATCGTGGCTCTGGCCAATGCCACCCGGCAGCACGAGGCCGTCTATCTGGGCGCCAGCCCTCGCGGCTCACTTGCGCTGTTCAGAACCTCCCAGGCGCGGGCACTTTTGGAGGGACGGGACTTCGCCACACCGGACGACGTGAAGGACCTTGCGCTAGTGACGCTCGGCCATCGGATCATCCTTGCCCCGGGGGCGAGAGTTAAGGGCGTGTCGGTCGCCGACGTCGTTTCCGAATGCCTGAACCGGGTCCCGGTGCCAGGGGCCCGGGCTCACGCTTAGCAGGCGAAGATGTTCGGAGCCATACGCTTCTGCTTCCGACGCGAGTACCGGTCACTGATGGTGATCGCGGTGCTGCTGGTGGTGTCCTCGGTCGTCGCCTTCGGAACCGGATTCTGGCTCCTCTTCAGACTCTCTTACATCCTTATATTCGGCGTAGCAGCGGCGCTGTTCATAGCCTGGGCCAACCTTCGCGCTCTGTCTGTGGATGTCGAACGGCGCACCGACCGGGCCCAGGTCGGCCAACACGCGCTCGAGGTCATCGAAGTTCGCAACAGGAGCCTGTTTCCGCGGTTCTGGCTCGAGGCTGAGGATCCGAGCGAAATGCCGGGACATCACTCAGGTCTGGTCATCCTGCTTCCCCCCCGCGGATCGCGGAACTGGATGGTAGACACTGAGCTGCGGCGCAGAGGGGTTTTCAAGTGGGGACCAGCGAGGATTGCTTCGACGGATCCGTTCGGGATCTTTCGCATAACCAGGGAAATTGGCACCAGCCAGGAAATCCTCGTCTACCCTCAGGTTGTCGAGTTGCCTCACTTCGAAGTGCCTCCCGCTAACCTCCCCGGTGAAGGGCGCTTCCGGCGCCGCACGCATCAGGTGACACCAAATGCGAACGGAGTGCGTGAATACGCGCCGGGCGACTCCTTCAATCGCATACATTGGAAGTCCAGTGCGAGGATGGGTCACATAATGGTGAAGACCTTCGAACTTGACCCGGCCAGTGATATCTGGGTGGTCCTCGACCTCGAGGCACGGGTGCAGTCGGGAAGCGGGGATGAATCGACGGAAGAGTACGGCGTCCGCGTCGCGGCCAGTGTCTCCCGTCACTACCTGATCGCGAGTCGTTCGGTGGGTCTTATTTCTTTCGGCGAGGACCTGCGCGTCATCGACGCCGAGCGGGGACCCCAGCAGCTCACCCGCATCCTTGAATCGCTGGCGACGGCTCGGGCCGTAGGCGACGTGTCGCTCGGGAGCATCCTTCTCGAGGAGCAGCGCCGGTTCGGTCGACATACGACGGTCATCCTTGTGACGTCTTCCACAGACGACACCTGGTTTACGCAGTTGCTGTCGCTTACCCAGAGAGGAGTGAGGGTCGCAGTCATCCTCCTCGATCAGAGCACTCTTGGCGGGACAGAATCACCTCTCCTGTTGTTCGGCGAACTTGCGGCAAGCGACGTCATGACGTACGTGGTCCAGGGGGGGGATGACCTTTCGGTTGCGCTCGGACCGTCGCCAGGAACCAGGGTGACAGCATGACCGGCGCGAATCCGACCATTTCCGACCCCGCCCAGAGCAGGCGAATCTCGCAGGCCGCGATCAACGCTCCCCGAGTGATCATGAGCTGGGAGGACTGGCTCACATTCGCGGCGGCGGCAATAGCCCTCATCAGCGTCGCGGTCTCTGTCCAGCAGGCCGAGTGGGTCCGCAACATGCCGCCCATCGTCCCGGTCGCGATCGCTGGGTTGGCAATCGGGCTCTTCGCCGTCCGGTTGCGGGTGAATGGGCTGCTGATCCAGCCGTTGGCGCTCGCTCTCGGAGTGGTCGTGGTCGTCCTCGCCGCGCAGAGCTACGCGGACGGGGACAATCTGAGCGAGCGACTGACCGACTTTCGCTTGCGCCTTGTCGACTGGTGGCACGTTGTCCGGGCAGGCGATATCAGCAACGATAACTTGCCCTTCGTAACGCTGGTGGAAGCTGTGGCCTTCCTGTTCTGTTATGCCGCTGCCTGGTCCATCTACAGGTGGCACAACGCCTGGCTGGCCATCCTGCCAGCTGGATTCGTTCTTCTTTCGAACACCAGCTTCCAGAGTGGGCAGCCCAGCGAGGCCTTCGTAATCTTCCTGTTCGGCTCTCTGCTTCTCATTTCGAGGCTTCACGTTCAGTCCAACCAGGCCCGCTGGGAAAAAGAGTGCGTCGAATACCCAACGTGGATGAGTCTCAATACGCTGAACCTGACGACCCTCTTGGCGATTGGACTGCTCATCGTCGCCTGGGTCGTTCCGTTGGGCAGCCAGGCTGCTGCCGCCGAGGGATTCGTGCGGGGCATCATTCGGCCGATCGAGGGCCAGACCGAGCACCTTTTCAGACTCTTCCACAACGTGGACTCAAAGCGTGGGAAGCTGCATGGCTTTGGAGACACACTGCCTGTACAGGGCACCGTCAGCCTCAGCTCAAAACCTCTGCTCGAGGTCAGAAGCACAGAGGGAGGTGTGATTCGCGCAACCAGCTACAACGAGTACACCGGCAACGGCTGGAAATCCACCGATCGCAAGACCCAGAGAATCGAAGGGGGAGTGATTGCGCCGGCGGACGACGCTTCGGGAAATTACCAGGCGCGAGCAGTCACCGTCCTCACCGTTACGGTTATTGACCGCGAAAGCACTGTCCTGACTCCCGGCACTCCGATTGGCGCAAACGTGTCCACATTCATCGAGACGCCGGGGAACAACCCCGGCGACATCGAGAAGATGCGAAGCAGGCGCAGCCTAGGCAGAAACGACATTTACAATTCCGTTGGCTCGATCAGTGTCGCCAGCGAGGAACAGCTCCAGGGAGCGGGTACTGCCTACCCCGACTGGGTAGCGGAGCGTTACCTCCAGTTACCTTCGGACCTCCCCGAGCGCGTCCGGGAGGAGGCCCGGCAGGTAGTGGCCGGGACGACGTCATCCTATGACCAAGCCGTGGCAATCGAGGACTACCTCCGCCAGCTTCCCTTCGATCTCTCTGTCGAAGCTGCTCCACCGGGAAGGGACGTCGTTGACTTCCTTCTCTTCGACCTGCAGGCCGGTTACTTCGACTACCAGGCCTCAGCCATGGCCGTGATGCTCAGGAGTCTCGGGATACCAGCTCGGATAGCCGTTGGATACGTGCTGGATCCCGAGGACGAAATCCAATCTCGGTACACGGTCAGAAAGGATGACGCTTACGCCTGGGTCGAGGTGTTCTTCCCTGAGTACGGCTGGATTAACTTTAATCCAACACGGGACCGCCCGGCGGGAGGAGCCGGCGAGCTATCGTCGTTCTTCTCAGATGAAGAGATCATACTGATCGACCCTGAAAGCCTGATTCCGACGGACGAGGAACTACTCGGAAACCCATTCATCAATGAGGCTCTGCTCGAGCCTCCCGATCTGGCCGACGAAGGCTTCACGGTCCCCTGGACGTTGATCTTCATCGTCGCCGGCGTTCTGGCCGTACTCGCTGCAACTACTTTGTCAGGCAGGATTGCTTGGAACTGGGGCCTCTCCGGACTCGACGGGCGCGCTGCGATGTGGGAGAAGGTGCAGCGACTCGCCCGATTCACCGGGTTCAGAAGCCGACCAAGCGAGACGCCGCAGGAGTGGGCGTCGAGGCTCGGAAGCGGAGTCGGTCACGAAGACGAAGCGGCCAACCTGTCTGCGGCATACGAGGAGTCTCGGTACGGGCGCCCCGACCTTGTTCGCGTCGACGAGGGTGTTGCCGAAGAGTCCTACCGGTCGCTCCGCAACACCCTCACCAAGATGCTGCTACGGCGCGGTCAGAAACCACCTGCCGAGGACCCGGATCGCCCGTAATCGTCTACGATAACGGCGAATGGCGCTCTACTCTGACCTAGTCATCGAGCACTTCACCAATCCCAGAAACGCAGGCCTGATCGATTCTCCTGATGGCGAGGCGACGACCTCGAATCCAGTCTGCGGAGACCGCATGCGCGTTGCAATCCGGGTAGCCGACGGGAAGATAACGGATGTCCGCTGGCAGACGAAGGGCTGTCCGCCGGCGATCGCAACCAGCTCCTTCGCCAGCGAGATGATCCAAGGCTGGACTCTCGACCAGGTCGAAGCGCTCACGCGCAACCAAGTGGCCGACGCCATCGGCGGGCTGCCGCTCGACAAGGTCCACTGCAGCGTCCTAGCCGCAGACGCGCTGAGGAAAGCAGTCGCAAACTACAGAGCGCGGCTGAAGGAGAGGGATGAGTCTGAGGGGGCTAGCTGAGTGCCGGGCGAGCTACCAGTTGATGTCACCGGTGCTCTGAAGGACAACGAGGGTCACGAGGAGAGCCGCCTCCACCGTGAGGACGAACCCGATACCAAGTAGCCAGCCAACCTGGGCCGCCCCGCGGGACGCAAACACCGGGATCGTGAGAATGACCGTGGATGAGAAAAAGACGATGAAGGCGACTGTCCCCAAAGTGAGTGCACTCAGCAAGAATGGAAGAGTCGCCACCAGCATCGAATATCCGTCCCTCGCGTGCTCCGCGGACGATCCAGCGGGCCTCGCGCATCATAGAAAAGATCTAGGTTAGACCCAACCTGCGGGAGAGAGGCGGTTAGAGGAGACGCCGAATCGGCTTCCTTCCGGGTCGCGGGTCGTAGTTGCTTTTGAACATTTCGAGCTTATCCCGCTCAATCAGGTACTTTCCGGCGAACAACGTCGCAGGAACCTTCTTCTGCTTAATGAGGCGCCGAAGGCTCTGCGGATGAATTGCCAGCTCACGCGCTGCCTCAACGAGGTCCAGATAATTCTCAAACGGCGTTGTCAAGAGCATCCCCCACTCTTCATTGGGAACCGTCGTCTCGGACGAAATCCGTTTAACTGCTTAGACAATACTGGAATCTACCAGCGGCCACCTCTTATTGTCTAATCAGATTCGCAGATCCTGGGCGTCGCGAACTCGAGCTTGTGTTTTGTTCAGCGGCACCAGCGACACGCCGGAGAGGGCCGTGGAAATTGACCCGACAAAGCTGACGGCCGAGGCCAAGCGAGTGCGAGAGGAGCCCGAGGAAGAGCACCTTCATCACGCCGCAGCCGTTCTGCTGGAAGAGCTTGGCAAAACCAGGGAAGTCTCGGAAGCTCTGGCGTCAACATTCGCGCGGCTCATGGTCCCGATTTCCGACTCTTACTTCGGTCGAGCCTGGGCAGACGAGCATCAGTTTTGCCTATACGCCCGGCTGGTCGAGGATCACAGGGCCTGGGGTTATGGAAGCGACGAGGAAATGAAGCCTCTGCGCTGGCTCCGCGAGGTCACCGGCTGTTGGTACGACGGCGAGAAGATTCGGAAGCTCGACGAATGGGAACTGGAGTACGATGGCTGGGCGGAAGGGCAGGCGGCGCTCGTAAGGCGAATTCGGCCTGGAGCTCTCCGCCCGGATCAGTTCCCTCCCCCGGAGAATTGACCGGGAACGCAATTGGTTGCTGCTGTCCCGTCGTGCCCTAATCTATCGTCGTCCCCGATACGGCCGCGGGCGGCGGACAGTACCAATCCTGGAGTTAACATTGTGACAAAGCCAACGAGAGTACGCCTCATCGACCTGGAGAACCCGTTCGTCGAATCCATGGACGGCATGTGCGAGGTTCTTCTCGTTCGGCACGGTGAGCAGCACCTCCGCGAAAACATCCCCCTGGGGGAGTCCGTCGATCCTCCCCTTTCGGAGCTCGGGGAACAGCAGGCGGCCGCGGTTGGGGAGCGTCTGGCGCCCGTCCCGCTGGACGCAGTATTCAGCAGCAGCCTTCGGCGAGCAATGAAAACTGCAGGAGAGATTTCTAGGCATCATTCGCTCGAACCATCGATCGTTGCGGGCATCGAAGAAATCGAACTATGGAAGCACGCGCCGCAGGACAAGGGCCTCCTGGACATCTACGACCGCCAGGAGCTGACGGCGATCTACAGGGGAGTGAACGCCTCGAGGATGAACTCCTCATGGCCGTTCTGCGAAGACCCGGTGGCTTTCAAATCGAGGGTCGTGAACTCAATCGACGGCTTGATCGAGCAGAATCTCGGAAGGCGGATCGCCGTTGCCTGTCACGGTGGGGTCATCAATGCCTATCTGTCGCACCTCACGGGTTCGCCTTACGACAACCTGGTTACCGTGCACCACACCTCGATTACGACAGTACGCGGGGCCGACACTCGCCGGGCACTCCTAACAATCAACGACTACTCGCACGTGATGGACTTCCAGACGAAACGCGGGGACATGAACGCCTGAGGGATCACTGCGTCTTCGCGACGCTCTGGTAGGCTCTGCGCCGTGGAGATGGAACTCCGACCCCGGGCGAAGCTGTGGATTGAAGCAAACGGACGGCTCGTGATGTCGGACTATCGGATGCGCCTGCTTGACCGAGTGGACTCCAGTGGCTCACTGGCTCGTGCGGCCGAAGAACTGGGCCTCTCCTACCGGCGTGCCTGGGGGAAGCTCAAGGAGCTGGAAGCAAATCTCGGATTCCCTCTCGTGAAATCGGAGGCGGGAGGCCCCGGCGGCGGCCACACCACCCTGACGACCCAAGCCCAGGCCTTTGTCCATGCCTATCAGGAGTTCAGTGAGCGCGTCGAAGCTGACGTCTCTGCAACGTTCGATGAGGTCCTCCGGCCAGCCATGTCCCGGGGAAACAGACCGCACGATCACAGATAACGAGCATTCGTCCTAAACTCGGAGGATGCTGAAGGACACTTACTGCGGGGAACTTCGCCTGGCGGACGCCGGGCGAAAGGTGCGGATCGCGGGCTGGGTCCACCGTCGACGCGACCACGGCGGCCTGATCTTCATCGATCTGAGGGACGAACAGGGAATCGTCCAGGTTGTGTTCAACCCGGACCAGAAGGAAGCCCATGCCGTAGCTCACTCGGCCCGAACTGAATGGGTGCTGGCAGTCGAGGGCACCGTGCAGGCCCGGGACAAGGCGACCGCAAATCTGGACATTCCGACCGGTGAGATCGAGGTTATCCCGGAGTTGTGTCGGGCTCTCGCCGAGGCTAAGACTCCGCCTTTCTACATCAACGAGCCGGCCGACGTAGATGAGCAGGTCCGCCTCAGACACCGCTATCTCGACCTACGGCGACCGGAGCTGGCATCAGTCATCAGGCTGCGCCACGACGTCGTCCGTTACATTCGGGAATTTCTCTACGACCGATCGTTCATCGAGATCGAGACACCGACGTTAATCAGATCAACGCCTGAAGGCGCTCGTGACTTTCTCGTGCCGTCCCGCACTCAGCCGGGGAGGTTCTTTGCTCTGCCACAGTCCCCACAGATCATGAAACAGCTCCTGATGGCGGCCGGCTTCGAGCGCTATTTCCAGATCGCTCGATGCTACCGGGACGAAGATTTCCGGGCCAACCGGGTCGCGGAGCACACGCAGCTTGACCTCGAGATGAGCTTCGTTGACGAAGAAGACGTCATGGGACTCATCGAGGAGCTCTACACCAATATCGCGAAGGAATTCGGCAAAGGCCCGGTGGCGCAAACGCCATTCCCACGCCTGGACTATCACGACTCCGTGGCGCGATACGGAATCGACCGCCCCGACCTCAGGTTCGGCCTCGAATTCGTCGATGTGAGCGAGGCGCTCCGCGGTTCCGGATTCAAGGTGTTCGCCGAACCCCTGAAAGCCGACGGCGAGGTGAAAGCGGTCCGAGTGGCAGGCAAAGCCGACATGACGAGGCGAGACATCGATGAACTCACTGAGACGGCCCGTGGCGGCGGCGCCGGGGGGCTTGCCTGGATCGGCTACCAAGAAAACGAAGTTCGTTCGCCGATTGCGAAGTTCCTGACCGAGGATGAGATCGAAGCAATCCGTTTGGCCACCGCGTCGGAGACTGAGGACATGGTCTTGCTCGTGGCCGACAGGGCCGAAACGGTAGCGTCCGCCCTGCACGCTGTCCGCGAGGACCTGGGGAGCCGGCTGGGTCTGATCGATCCCAGTACGCTCTCGTTCGCATGGGTAACGGGCTTTCCGCTACTCGAGTGGAGGCCAGATGAACAGAGATGGGATGCCATGCACAACCCATTCAGCGGGTTCCGCGAAGAGGATCGGAAACTCCTGGATAGCGACCCGGGCCGGGTGATCGCCCGCCAGTACGACCTGACGCTCAACGGCGCGGAGATCGGTGGTGGCTCCGTGCGCATCCACAGCCGTGCCGACCAGGAGACGGTGTTCGCGCTGATGGGCCACGGCCCCGACGAAATGCGGGAGCGATTCGGAGTGATCCTCGACGCTCTGGAATACGGGATGCCGCCGGAGGGCGGCGTTGGCATGGGCATCGACCGCTTGATCATGGCCATCGCCGAGACCGAAAACATCAGGGACGTGATTCCATTCCCAAAGGCCTCGTCGGGCGGCGATCCTCTGATGTCCGCACCGTCACCCGTTGACGAGGGGCAGCTGGCGGAGCTCGGTCTCAAGCTCGCAGGTCCCTAACGCGTTCTTTCCAAGCGGGGCACCCGGGTAAAGCTGCGGTTTTGCGTGGCGCGGACCGCGTATTCACTGCGCCCGGGAGCCCCTGTTACCCTAAATTTCGTCCGGTTTCGGCCTAGCGACCTCAGCAACAATAGATCCGGGCACCGGGGGGCCTGTCTATTATGTCAAACCGTGTTTTGACCATGATGATGGGGATAGTCGCAGGGCTCATCCTCGTCGTGGGCATCGTGTTCGTAGCGGTCCTCGCGGCCGGGGGTGGCGGCGACGACGGCGGCACCGGTACTCCACAGGGACCCGACAACGACGGCGAGGACCGCCAGGCGGATGGTTCTGGATTCTGCGACGGCCGGACCCTCGTCACGCTCGGGAGCGACCCCGCATCAGGATTCGATCCGATCCAGGTTCGTGATACATCCAGCGCCGAGTATGCCGTCGAAATCTATGGAGGCCTCGTGACCCTGGATCTGGACCTCAATGTCCAGCCGGACATCGCAGAGAGCTGGGATATTTCCCCAGACCACAAAACCTATACGTTCACGCTTCGCGATAACGTGGTCTTTCACAATGGCCGTCGAGTCACCGCAGAGGACGTGAAGTACAGCCTCGAACGCGCTGCGGACCCCGCAAACAATTCGCCGACGGCCAGCCTCTATCTGGGCGAGATAGTTGGATTCCGAGAGCGTTTCTACGGAAGTGGAACAGAGCTCACTGGAGTGACGGTCATTGATGAACGAACCATCCAAATCGAAATCGTCGAACCAGCTGCCTTCTTCCTGGCGGAGCTGACCTACCCGGTGACTTACGTGGTAGACCGCGTGCAGATCGAAAATGACCCGCGCGGATGGACAAGAGCACCGAACGGTACCGGACCGTTCAAGCTGAAGGAATTCAAGCCAGCTGAGCGCATCGTTCTGACAGCCAACGACCGCTACCACCTGGGCGCCCCGCTACTCGACCAGGTCGTGTTCGAACTCGCGGGTGGTTCGGCCCCAGTTCGGTATGAAAACGACGAACTCCACATCGTCGGCGTCTCGGAAGGGCAGATTGATGCCCTCCTGGCGGGCACTTCGGAGCTGGCGGAGCAGTATCGGCCGGCCAGCCAGATGACGATCACTTATATCGCCTTCAACATTGCCGAGCCGCCTTTTGATGATATCAAGGTCCGCCAGGCCTTCTCTATGGCCATCGACTTCGAGCAGATAAACGAGGTGCTCTTCTTCGGATCATCGCGCGTGGCCGATGGGATTCTTCCGCCGGAAATGCCCGGCTACACTGAATCGGTCAGGAGCCTCGGATATGACCCGGAGCTCGCCCAGCAGCTGATCAGTGAATCGAAATACGCCGGCGACATGCCGAGGATCACGCTGAGCTTTGGTGGAGCGGCAGGCGACTCGCCGAACATCCTAGCTGTCTACCAAGCCGCCTGGAGCAACGTCCTTGGCGTTGATGTCCAGCTTGAAGCCGTCGACTTCGTCGCTTTCCTGAGGGACCTGCGCTTGAAGAAGTTCCAGTTCTTTGCCGCCGGATGGGCCGCGGACTACCCGGACCCGGAAGACTTCCTCGACAAGCTCTTCCAGACTGACAGCGAACAAAACGAGCAGGGTTACAGCAACCCCGAGGTCGACCGTCTATTGCTCGAAGCCCGGTACGAATCCGACTCCGAACTCAGGCGAAGCCTCTATGCAGAAGCTGAGCAGCTCATCCTGGACGACGCAGCCATAATTCCCTCCTTCTGGGCAGTGGACCACCTGCTCGTCAAGCCCTGCGTGCAGGGGTGGGAGGACCTTTCGATGATCGTCCCGCGGTACCGCTTTATCGAGCTGACTCCAGTGCCGCCGGAGTAGGATTGGCTCGGGCTCGGCAGCCCGAACGAATCGGGGGAGGACTGCGTGGGACCTGGCTTCACGGGGTATGTCGTTCGCCGCATTCTCTGGGCGATCCCTGTGCTGATCATCATTACGTTCACCGTCTTCGCGATGGTGAGACTGGCTCCCAGCGACCCGATCGATCGGATCCTCGGCCAGCGCTATGACGAAGACGTCGCCCAGAACCTGCGCGAGAAGTACGGCTACGATGATCCCATTCCGATCCAGTACTTTCGCTATCTCGGCAATCTCACACGGCTGGACCTGGGCGTCTCGACCAATTACACGGACTTCACGGTCGGTGAGTTCATCTGGCCCAAGCTGAAAGTTTCCGCTGCGCTCGGGGCCATCGCCCTGATCATCGTGTTCGGTCTCGGGATTCCCGTCGGAATTTACGCGGCGATGGCACGCGGGACGTTCCTAGACCCACTGACTATCTCATTCTGGCTATTCATCGACGCAGTGCCGCCAATAGTGTCGATCCCTATTCTCCAATGGCTATTCGTCCTGCAACTGAAGTGGGTGGGCCTCGGCTACGAAGGTCTCTGGAGCCCGAACATCATCCTGCCGATCCTGGTGATGTCGTTGCCTGGAGTTGCGGGAGTGGCACGCCTCATGAGGGCCTCGATCATCTCAGTGATGGCCGAGGACTACGTTCGGACAGCCCGCTCTAAAGGTCTCAAAGAGCGAACCGTAGTGATTCAGCACATCACGCGAAACGCCCTGCTCCCGATGGTCACAGTTATCGGCCTTGCGCTTCCTAGCATTGCCAGCGGCTCGTTGTTCGTGGAGCAGCTGTTCGGCATCCCGGGCATCGCACGCGCAGCACTCGAAGCGGTGACAGGCCCCGACTACGACGTCATGCTCGCGCTCGTCCTGTTCGGCTCGACACTCTTTGTCCTCGCGAACATTCTCATCGATGTCGCGTATGCCCTCATTGATCCCCGGGTGAAGGTTGGCGGGGCCAGAGGTTACTGATGGAGGCGACCACCGATATCCAGAAATCGACCATCGCGACGAAGCGCTTCCAGTCACCGAGCGCCCGCGCTGTAAAAGTCCTCCTCACCAAGAAACTGGCCATGATCGCGGTTGTATATCTCGTCATCTTCTATGCAGTCGGTCTCCTAGCACCCGTGGTGGCCCCCCACGATCCGAATGTAATCGACCTCGATCTCTCCAGGGAGGGCCCGTCGTCTGAGCACTGGCTCGGCACGGACCGACTCGGGAGGGACCTGGCATCGAGGGTCATTTACTCCGCCCGCGTTACAGCAATCTTCACAATAGTGGTCACCATCACCGGTGGACTCGTCCTCGGACTCGGTCTGGGCCTGCTGGCTGGTTATCGGGGGGGCTGGATCGACACCGCAATCATGAGGTTGGGTGAAATACTAAGCGCCGTTCCGACGCTGTTCCTGATGCTCGCCCTGATGGCCGCCTTCAGAAGCCGTATCGGCGACATTTCATTCTGGCTGCAGACCAACACATTTCTAGGAGGGGATGCCCGACCGATTGTGCAGTTCATGCTGATTGCTCTCGTGACAGTACCTTTTTCCTGGCTGGGATCCGCCAGGATCGTTCGAAGCATCGCGCTTCAGTTGCGTGAATCGACATTTGTCGAAGCCGCCGAACTCTACGGCGCAACGACCTGGCGCATGATCACTCGCCACATCCTCCCGGGTGTGATGCCCCTCTTCCTGGTCGGCGTCACGGGAGGCATGGCCGCGATTGCGGGCGCCGAGGTAGCCCTTAGCTTCATCGGACTCGGTATCACCGAACCCACTGCAAGCTTCGGCAATCTGATTCAGGAGGGCGCCGGCCCACAAACCTTCTCCGACTTCCCCCACCTGCTGCTCGCACCGGCGATTCCCGTCGTGCTGTTCTTCTTCGCCTGGAATCTCCTCGGGGACGCCCTCGTGGACATCCTCGAGCCTCGTCTGAACACCCGTTAGGTCCCTCGTACTCGGGCATCCGGCGGGCTATTCGAAGCGCTTTTGATATACTCACTTGGGAGGGATCCCCCCTGTGAAGGTAAACGTCGAACGGCTCCCAGAGAGCCGTGTTCAGCTTGAGATCGAAGTCGATCCCGAACGTGTCGAAAAGACTCTCGAGGACACCCTCAAGAAGGTCGCCAAGAACGCCAAGATCGCGGGCTTCCGGCCGGGAAAGGCGCCTCGGCCCCTCATCATGCAGCGCATCGGTGGGCGAACCGGCCTGATTCGAGAGTCTCTCGACGCCATTCTTCCCGATGCCTACAACACGGCCATCGAAGAGCAGGGCGTCGACGCGATCGATCAACCTGACCTAGAAATCCTCGAACTTGAGCCCGTGCGCTTTAAAGCCACCGTCCCCGTTCGGCCCACTATTGAAATCGACGATTTTCGATCAATCAGCGTCAAGTCCGGCTCGGTCGATGTAACCGACGATGATGTCGCTGAAGAAGTTCTCGCCATTCGCCAACGCCTCGCCATCCACGTTCCGGCCGACAGGGCGGCCGCCTGGAACGACGTACTCACAGCGGACATCAAAGCCGCGGTCGAAGGCGAAACGATCGTTGACGACCAGGGCGCAGAGTTTCCGCTTCGGGAGTCGTCCGTGCTGCTCGTGCCGGGCCTGGCGGAGGCCTTCGTCGGCATGAGTCGGGAGGAATCGAAAAGCCTCGATATCGAGATCCCCGAGGATTTCAGCGGCGAGGACATGAGGGGCAAGACCGCATTGTTCGAGCTGACCGTGCGAGAAATCAAAGAAGAGGAGCTGCCGGACGAGGACGACGATCTGGCACGCCAGGTCGCCGAAGATCTGGAGAGCCTTGATGCGCTTCGAGAGCGGGTCCGCGAACAGCTGCAGTCGGCCCGAGAGTCGGCGGAAGAAGCAAGGCTTCGAACCGAATCCATCGAGCAGCTTCTCGAGATCGCGACCCTAGACTTTCCCCGCGTGCTCGTAGAACGTGAGATGGACAACATGGTTCGCGACGGGATCGGCAACGATGCCAGTCGCTATGAGCAGTACCTCCAGACCATGGGCCGCACGCATGAAGAGTTCCGTGAAACTTTCCGCGATGACGCCGTCCAACGCGTTAAGGCATCGCTCGTACTTGGAAAGATCGCGGAAATGGAAGACGTCTCCGTGAGCGAGGAGGACATCGACGGCGAGGTCGAGAGGCTCGCCGGCCCGATGGGCGATGAGGCCGCGAGGTTCAGAGAGCTTTTTGCTGGAGAATCTGCACGGGAGTCAATCAAGCGTAATCTCGAGACACAACGAACGTTTGACCTGATTATTGAAGCAGCGACCTCGGGCGAAGCGACCGCGGAGGCGGAGGAAGAGAAGGCGAACGAGGAGACACCTCCGACACCCAAGTCCCGCAAGCCCCGCGCCAAGAAGAAGAAGGAACCAACCGAATGACGACAAGCAAACTACCCAGCGACTCGGCAGCGAACCTCAGGCCACTGGTGCATGACGTCATTCCCACCGTCATCGAAACGGGACCGCGCTCTGAGCGCGCCTTCGATATCTTCTCGCTTCTGCTCAAGGAGCGAATCGTGTTCCTCGGCACTCCCATCGACGATCAAATCGCAAACCTGATCGTCGCTCAGCTCCTTTACCTGCAACGTGAAGACCCCGAACGTGACATCAGCCTGTACATCCATTCGCCGGGCGGCGTGATCTCTTCGGGTCTGGCTATATACGACACGATTCAGCTCATCGGCCCGCCGTCTCGACCATCGTCGTCGGGCAGACTGCCTCGATGGCCACCGTCCTTTTATGTGCTGGAGCCAAGGGAAAGAGGTTCGCTCTTCCGAACGCCACTGTGCATATGCACCAGGCCCTCGGCGGCGCCCGTGGTCAAGCTACTGATATTGAGATCGCGGCCAAAGAGATCCTCCGTAACAATGAGATCATCAGGAATATCATTGCCAGGCATACCGAACAGTCGGCCGAAACCGTAGCCCAGGACTTCGATCGTGATTTTTATGTTGACGCGGAAGGGGCAAAAAGTTACGGATTTGTCGATGAGATCCTGTCCCGGCCGGAAGACACGCCGAAGAACTAACGTAGGAGGGACCTTTGACAGGGACCCGGAGTCGCCCACAGTACCACTGCTCGTTCTGTGGTAAGAACCAGGACCAGGTCAGGCGTCTCATCGCCGGGCCCGGCGCTGTCTACATCTGTGACGAGTGCGTTGAACTCTGTCGCGAGATTATCGACGAAGAGAGCGGCACCGGCTCTACCCAGGCAGCGAGCCGTCCCGGCGCGCCTGAAGGACGCAGCCTTCCGCCACCACGGACCATCTACGACCAGCTCAGTGAGTATGTGATCGGCCAGGAACAGGCCAAGAAAGTGCTCTCTGTAGCCGTCTATAACCACTTCAAGCGGACCGCCGCATCAGAAGCAGATGGCGTCGAGCTTGAAAAGTCGAACATCTTGCTTGTTGGGCCCACTGGAACCGGCAAGACCCTCCTGGCGAAGACGCTTGCACGAATTCTGGACGTACCGTTCTCTGTGGCCGACGCAACTGCCCTCACAGAGGCCGGCTACGTCGGCGAAGATGTTGAGAACATCCTCCTGCACCTGATCCAGACGGCCGACTTCGATATTCAGAAGGCCGAACGGGGAATCATCTACATCGACGAGATCGACAAGGTGGCCCGCAAGGCGGATAACCCCAGCATCACACGGGACGTCTCGGGCGAAGGCGTACAGCAAGCTCTGCTCAAGATCATCGAAGGTTGCGTCGCCAGCGTGCCCCCCCAGGGAGGCCGCAAGCACCCGCACCAGGACTTCCTGCAGATAAACACCCAGAACATCCTCTTCATCTGTGGCGGCGCTTTCGAAGGCCTCGAAGACCACATCGAAAAGCGATTAACCCACAACCACGTACGAATTGGATTCCGGGCCGACCGGGCTTTGCGCGGGAACGGGAGCGGGCGCGGGCGCGGGGACGAGCTGTTCACGCACGTCACTCACGACGACCTGCTCTCCTTCGGGCTAATTCCAGAGTTCATCGGACGCCTCCCGATGGTTGTCGGTCTCCAATCTCTCGACGAAGCTGCGCTCGTCAGAATCCTTACCGAGCCCAAGAACGCGCTAATTCGCCAGTACCAGCAGTACTTCGCACTGGACGATGTTGAGCTCGTATTCACCGACGACGCCCTCAAGGCAATCGCGGGCAATGCTATCGCTCACGGAACCGGCGCTCGCGGGCTCAGGACCGTACTTGAAGAGCGGCTGCTCGAGGTGCAGTACGACATTCCCGGTCGAACCGACGTTGAAAAGTGCATCGTCAACGGAGATACGATCCTCAACAAGCAACGACCCCTGCTCCTGACCCGGGGTGGGCAGGAGGTCGAAGTCCGCGAAGACGAACCGCCGGCTATCGAGAGCGAAAGCGCCTGAGCGGCGCTCTCAGTTAGCCGCCAGTACGGTAACCGCCACAGCGAGGAATCCTGCCACCGATAGCAGGATCTGGGGGTCCGTGAACAAAACCTGGTCCGGCGCATCTTTTGAGCGAAGGCCGGCGATCAGCAGCATGTAGCGAAACATCCCAAAAGCGACAAACGGGATTGTGATGGCCATCGCACCGTTGGTCGGGACATTTTCCGATTCGATAGAATAGAGAGCATAGCTCAGAAGCGCACCGGCGCCGCTGATCACAAGCATGTGATGAAGGTTTTCAAGCGTGTACTGGGCAAGCGACTGGCGGTGGCGAGCGGCTGACTCGCCAAGCTGCCTGTACTCGGCCCACCTCTTCGAGACGCCAAGAAACAGGGCACCGAAACTCGAACAGATGTAGAGCCAAGGGCTGATAGTCACGTCGATCACGATTGCCCCTGCCACCGCCCTCGCGATTACTCCCGCCGCCAGGATGATGACGTCGAGGACTGCCACCGATTTCAGCCCGAACGAGTACACCATCATGACCGCCACGTATCCGCCGAGGATGGCGGCGGCTTCCCAGTTCAGAAGCAAGGCCAGGGGCATGGCCATCACCAGGAGCAGAATCGCGATGGCGATGACTGCCCGCACGCCAAGGGCCCCGCTCGCAATCGGCCGAGTGGCCTTGCGCGGATGAAGCCTGTCCGCTTCGCGGTCCATCACGTCGTTGATGAGGTAGGTTGCGCTGGCTGCGCCCGACCAGAGAGTCGCGAGGGCAAGAGTTCTCCAGAAAAGCGGCCAGAAATCGCCGGGCGCATCGAGGTCCCAGGCGCTGCCAACACTAAAGGCCAGCGCCGCGAACACGATCCCATTTTTCGGCCACTGCTTAGGCCGGAGAGCGCGAATGAGAGCTGGCGCCGTTCGGCCGCTCCAGCTAGGTTTCATTGCCGACCTGCCGCGCAAGCTCGCGAGTTACATCTGCCCACTGGCCGGTCACAGCCTTCGCGAGGCGTTCCACCTCCGCTCTAAAGACCGTATTCCCCGTTCCAGCAGCAACCCAAGCGTGCTCGAAGCGCCGAAGTGACCTGTCCATCACGACATCGCACCGCCGAGCAGTTCCGAGTGGGGAGACCCCACCAATCGCAAAACCGGTAACCTCCTCGACCTCCGTCGCTGTTCCCATGCGGAGGCGCTTTCGCGACACGCCGAGGAGCGAAGCGAGTCGGGCCAAATCCGCCTGGTGATCACCAGCAACCAGCGCCAATGTTGGTCTCCCATCCGCAACAAAGAGCAGTGTCTTCACGATCTGGCCGATCTCGCAGCCGACAGCGGCGGCGGCCGCCTCGGCAGTGGCCGTGCTCGCGGCATACTCAACTATCTGCCACTCCAGGCCCAGTGACTGCAACTCAGCTTCAACGCGTGCACGGGGGTCCATCGGCTGAGAGTACCTATTCGCCCGGTCCGGTCCATGCTCCGCTTTAGGTTGCGACCAGCACGATCCCGGGCAGAATCAACCAGGTCACGGCCGTGAGCAGAAGGGCGGTGGCAACAAAGAGCACCAGCATCGAGGAGATGAGGAATCCTTGCGACCCGATAGGGATCGCCCCAATAAAGTTTCCAAGCCCGGCTAATGCAGGAATGGTGATACCGCCAAGAAGCAACAGCGGCGCGAGGACACCACCGCCGCTGAAACCGGGATTGATGCGGTCCATCTCCATTCTGCTGCGGGCGAGCATCACCCGCTCTGGGGAACGCGGCACTGCCTGCGCCTCTCGTCTCGCATAAATGGACCGCATCCTCCTTGAAACCGACTCAGCGTACGACTTGACAATGTACTCCGCCACGAAGCCGACAGCAGGTTCGATCAGGCCGTTCAGGGGACCGAATCCCCGTGCCGACGTCGATTGAAACCCTTCCCGGTCCAGGACCTCCAGGGCGCGGATGGAATAGCGGTGTGCCTCTTCAAAACGGTCCAGGACCGCCAGGGCCTCAGTTCTCGACAGCTGGAGGGCGATCCTGGACTCGACTTCGTCCTGCCCACCGAGCCGCTCGAACACCCGATTGGCGGCTTCGTCCGGGCGGCGGCGGTTCGTCTCCATGGCTGCACCGTAACGAACCTCCGCTGTTCTCTGCATATTTCCAGCGCTGGCGGTAGGCTCCCGTTTGGTCACCGTTAGGTGGTGACACGATCGTAAGCTAACGTTGACTACATGTCTGCCGGGTGACAATGACCTCCGTGGCCAAGGCGCAGCTTCTCCTGGTTTTTTCGGTGGTCCTGCTTATTGGAGCCGCCTGCAGTGATGACGACACCGCTATCGGTAATAACGGTGATCCGGGCGCGTCGCCGACCCCAACAACTGACGCGACGCCCAGCAGTACGAGCCCCGGAAACAACAGTTCAACCGCCGTTCCGCCATCGTCGGTCCCAGAGCCGCCTCAAGTCACATTCGAGCTCATAACCAAGGGGCTTACCAGGCCAACGTTTGCCACGGGTGCAGGCGACGGAAGCGGCCGGTTGTTCGTCGTCGAGAAGCCCGGACGAATCAGGATCATCTCGCGGGGACAGCTCCAGGTAGTCCCATTTCTCGACATCACGGCCACAGTTGACGACGGAAAGAACGAACAGGGCCTGCTTGGGCTCGCCTTCCATCCCGAATTCGAGTCGAACGGGAGGTTCTTTGTGGCGTACACGGGGAGGGGCGATGTCGTGCTCGCTGCATACGAGACGACCTCCCCGGGGAGTGCAATTGCCGACCCGGCAAGCGAGCGCAGGCTGGTGGAAATTGCCCATCCGCGATCCAACCACAACGGTGGAATGGTCGCCTTCGGACCCGACGGATACCTCTACTTCAGCACGGGAGATGGAGGGGGCGCAGGTGACCCGGACCGGGCCGGGCAGGACCTCCTGACGCTGGCGGGGAAGATTCTCCGTATCGATGTCGACACCGACACAAGCGACGCCTATGGCATTCCGCCCGACAACCCGTTTATCGCTCTCCCCTCTGCCCGGAGCGAAACATGGGCGTACGGACTTCGCAACCCGTGGCGATTCAGCTTCGACCGCCTGACCGGAGACCTGTGGATCACAGACATTGGTCAAGCAGCTGTCGAGGAGGTGGACTTCCAGCCCGCCGGAAGCAAAGGCGGAGAAAATTACGGCTGGAGCACCGTCGAAGGAAGCAGCTGCTTCAGGCCGTCGGAGAACTGCAAGGCCGAGGGTCTGACTCCCCCCGTCCACACATACGGGCATGATCGTGGCTGCTCCATCACTGGGGGCTACGTCTATCGCGGGAACGCCATCCCTGACCTGAGGGGCTGGTACCTCTACACCGACTACTGCATCGGCACACTCACTGCGCTCGTGATAGAAAAAAGCGGGACGGCCAGACCGGTAAACATCGGAAGCACGCCGGGTTCCGTGAGCTCATTCGGAGAGGATGACGACGGCGAACTCTATGCAGTCTCTGACGGCGAAGGGACCGTCTCCCTGGTTGTTCCGGCCCCCTAGCGCATTCCGTTACACTACGCGGGCACCCCAGCGAGGAGGGGCACCATGACCGAACTCGGCCGCTTGCTCACAGCAATGGTCACGCCTTACACGCCGGATGGCAATGTCGACAACTCTCATGCGGGAAGGCTGGCCGCACACTTGGTCAGGGCGGGGAGCCATGGAATCGTCGTAACCGGGACAACCGGAGAATCGCCGCTCTTGAACGACGAGGAGAAACTCGAACTCTGGCGAGCAGTGAAAGAGTCCCTCGGCGATTCCACAGTCGTTGCGGGTGCCGGCACAAACGACACGAGGCATTCAATCCACCTTGCTCAGCTCGCCGAGCAGTCAGGCGCAGACGGAGTCCTGGCGGTGGTACCGTACTATCTGAAGCCGTCTCAGGACGGAATCGTTCAGCACTTCAAGGCGATAGCCGAGAGCACCACACTCCCGATAATCATCTACAACGTGCCCGGGCGAGTAGGCACGAGCATGACCGTCGACACCGTTCTTCGCTGCGCGGAATCTCCCAACATCGTCGGTCTCAAAGAGGCAAACGGCGACCTGGCCCACATGGCCAAGATCATGAGAGCTCGGCCCGACTTCAAGATCTGGAGCGGAAACGATAACGACAACTTTCACCTCTGGTGCATGGGCGGCTATGGGGCAATTAGCGTTACATCCCACATCGCCGCCGGACTTCAGCGCCAGATGCTTGAAGACGTACTTCGCGGTCGGATTACCGAAGCTGCCGACATCCATCGCGACCTCGTGCCGCTTACCGATGCCTGCTTCATGAACGGCAGCCCGAGCACTATCCGATACGTGATGCGCCAGCTCGGGTTTGAAATTGGCAAGCCCCGCCTTCCGGTTGTCGAGCCCGACGAGGGGGTCGGAACAAAGGTGATGGAAGAGGTCCGGCGGCACCGATTGGATGTGCCAGTCCAGGCCTGATTGGTTCTTGTCTCGAAGTGACCGGGGCCACGGGCAATCGGCCCAGCCGATCGCCGACGAACAACGTACGTGGGAGACCCTGGATTCCGGCATGGCAGCGAAGTTCATCGATGACCATATGCTTCACGCTCGTCTGGTAGTGGGGCCCGATTCCAACTTCTGGCGGGCCAATCCGAAAGAGTTTGTGATGGAAGTAAAAGTTACCTGACAGAACGGACTGGCCCCACCTACCACTGACTGCGGTAAAGTGTAACCGTGCTCAACACAATCATTTCAATCCTGATCGTGGTTATCCCCGTCGGAATCTTCCTGGCGATTCAGTTCGCAAGCCAGCGGGAGCAAAACAAGAACCACTGGCCTCAGCCCAAAAAGACCGAGGCTGAACCCGACAAAGAGTCGCCCAAAGGGGGACCTGTTCGGAAGGCCAAGGCGAAGACCTTTTCGGGACCTTCCTGCGGCCGTCACTTTGCCCACGCGATGCTCACGGTTGTCGGTGCCCGGGGCTCCTGCAAGCACTGCGCCGCTTTGCCCAGAAAAGAGCCCGCGCAGATCACGGACCTACTGGCCGAAGCCGAACGGATCGTCAACGAAAAACAGGACTAGCGGACCACCCACCAGCTTTTCAAAAGTCAGGCTTTATCCAAGCGAGGGCTCGCTCGCGAGGTGAGCCTTCGCCTCGGCAACAGCGTACAGCGATCCCATAACGCAAACGAGATCCGATGGGCCGGCCTCTTTAAGCGCCTCATCGATCCCCTGAGCTACGGACCCCGAGACCCGTAGCAACCCCCCGGGGAGCTGGGTCGACTGCGCAACTTCCGATGGCGGCAAAGCCCTGGGGCTTCGGAGTCGGCAGCAGACAACGGTATCGGCTATGTCCACGATCGATTCGGCAATTGCCCGAACGTCCTTGTCCCGGGCACAGGCGAGCACAACTGTGCAATGCTCCCAGGAAAGATGATCCTTGAGTGCTTTGGCCAGTGCCCGGGAACTCGCGCCGTTGTGGGCTCCGTCCACCACCACGAGCGGATCCTCGGCGATAACTTCCAGTCGGCCCGGGATTTGCACGCTCTCCAATCCGGCACTTATCGCATGTGAGTCTGCCCTCAGGCCGTGTCCGGCAAGCGCCTCTACGGTGACGAGCGCCGTAGTAGCGTTTTCGGCCTGGTGGCCGCCCAGCAGGGGCAGCTCCAGCATGAATTCCGCGTCTTTGGTAGCAATGTCGATCCGCTGGCCTTCTTGGTCCATACGAAGGGTCCGCACGGACGCGAGGTCGGGGACATATCGGAGCTCCGCCCCGACCTCGTTACACCGTTCCAGCGCAACCTCGTAAACACCGCTGTCCTCTTGGCGAGCCAACACACAGGTTGATCCGTCTTTCACTATTCCAACCTTGTCCCGTGCTATCTCAGACTCCGAATCGCCGAGGATTGCGGTGTGCTCAAGGGAGATCGGCGTGATGACGGCAACGTCTACTTTTTCGAACACATTTGTCGCATCAAAACTGCCGCCAAGACCCACTTCGACAATCTGGCAGTCGACGGCCGGCGACCGGTTGCTCACTGACGCAAAGAACATCGCTGTGAGAATGCCGAATGTGCTGAGGTCAGCACCCACCTGTTGCGATTCCAGCTCGAGCGCAGGGAGGACCGTCTCAAGTGCAGAGGCAAATTCTTGCTCGCTCACCGGAATTCCGTTAAACCGGATTCGTTCCCGGTACGAATGCAGGTGGGGGCTCGTGAAGAGAGCTGTGCGTTTCCGGGCTGCGCACAGAATCGATTCGATCATAGTGGCGGTACTGCCCTTTCCCTTCGACCCTGTAACGTGGACAGTCGAACGACCGTGTTGGGGGTTCCCGAGACGCTTGAAAAGAGAGCGAATCGCACCGAGGCTCATCGTCGGGTTGGCCGACTTCTGGATGCCCCGTTCGAGGTCAGAGAGGGAGAGCAGGTAGTCGATCGCCTCTCGGTAGTTCACTGGCAGATTGCATCTCTCGGCACGGCGGGTCGGTTAGTCCCCCTGGACAGGAAACTCGATGAGTTGGGCAAGCGGCTCCGTTCCGCGGCGAAAAATAAGGCGCCTTGGATGAATGCAATAAACATCGCCGTGGTCGGCTATGAAACGCGCAGCCTGGTTGTCTTTCGACTGCAGTTCCGCGAGGTAGGGACCGAATCGAGCGTCGTCCTTCGGAACGTGCTCGGCGCGGCCTTCAATCACAATCCTGCTGAAGAGATCCCAGCTCTCGGGAATGATTTCGCGATTGTCGATGAGAAACGAAACCTCTGGAGTTGCGCTGATATTTCGAGCGTGCTGGGGTCCACCCATGCTTGCGAAAAGGACCTCCCCGCTCTCTCGCAGATGAAAGAAGACGTAAGTGAGATAAGGCGTCCCATCCTCGGAGTGCATGGTCGCGAGGGTGCCGCCGATCTCGCGGGACGCAAGTTCGCTCGCCTCCGCGAGAATCTTTTCCGAAGGTTCCCCAACCATGGCCGACATTTTACATGAGTGGCCCCCCCCCGGGGGCTGGGAGGTCAGCGCATCAGCGCTTCGAACGTTTTGCGCAAGTCGATCCCTCTGCCCGGTGACACATTCATCGAGTGGAGTCTCACTCCGGCGGCCTCCTGCTCGGCGAGCCGGTCTCGGGCCTGTTCGACCGAGTCCGTCACCAGTCCAAGCGACTGTTGGAGGTCAGGTGGGACGGCGGCGGCCGCAGCACCGGAGCCTCCATCCTCCCAGGCTGCGCGCACCTTCTCGACCACATCGCCGTGACCAATCCGGGTCAGGTGATTCGCGTAAAACTTGCCCATTCGCGCCACGTAGAACGCGAAGGCCCCGGCAGTGGCCGCTCTTGCGGACTCGACGTCATTGGTGAGGGTGACACCCCCGGGCGAGCGAATGGTGACAGCGTCTGCAGGTCTCCCAGCCGCAACAGACTGGTCCCGGACCGCCTTGGCTACAGCGGGAAGATCGCCGATCGGAGTCCAAATGGGCAACCATCCGTCGGCAATCTCTGCGGTCAGCTGAACGCTGGCCGGTGCAAGCGTAGCTAAGTAGACGGGAATGTGATCCCTGAACCGGCTCATGTTGAGCGTGAATCCGCGGTGCAGCTCAAAGAACTCCCCAGAATAGTCGAGCTTCTCACCAGACATGAGGATGTTGATGATTTCAACGTACTCCCGGAGTCGCGCGATCGGCCGCTTGAAGGGGATCCCGTGGAAGTGCTCAATTACGTTGGCCCCGCTCGTGCCGAGACCGACGATCATCCGGCCTTCCGAGACGCTATCGAGCGTAGCGAAGTGCTGAGCGATTGCAGCAGGGGTCCGTGAAAACACGTTGATGATGGCCGTTCCGACATTAATGCGCTCTGTGCGTTCAACTATCTGACCCATCAACGTGAATGCATCTTCGCCCCACGACTCGGCTACCCAAACCGAATCGACACCTGCTTCGTCTGCTGCACGGATGCCATCGAACATGGACTCCCGGTCCCGGGCACCCCTCGAAGCAAATCCTACGGACAATCTGTAGCTCATAAATCGTCTCCACTTAGAAGTCTTAGCGCACTCTAACGGAGCTGGTGGAGGGAGTACTCGACCGGCAAGTGCGCCGTCAGGCGCCGGGCACAAACTTTCGCCAGCCGTCGTTGGCATCGAGGTAGGACCGGAACAGGTAGTAGTACGACACGCGAGGCTCTTTCGGCTTCTTGAGAAGCTCGAATTTCGCTTCCGCGGGAGTCTGGCCAGCCTTCCGATGATTGCAGCCCCTGCAGGCGGCCACCAGGTTCTGCCAGGTATGCTCTCCGCCCTTGTGGCGGGGAATCACATGGTCCACGGTCAGTTCGCTCGTCTTCCGCCCGCAGTACATGCACGTCCAGCCATCACGAGCGAAGATCTCCTTCCGAGAGAGCCTGACCCGGGGGCTGGGGCGCTTGATATAGTTAACGAGACGGATGACCGACGGGAGCGGAAAGTGGCGCGTGGCGGACCGGAGGGCACCCTTGCCGATTTCGATCACTTCCGCGCGGCCGCGGAGGACGAGCCCTATGGCTCGCCGGGCCGTGCAGACATTCAGCGGCTCGTAGTTCTGATTCAAGACCAGCACCGAGCTGTACACCATCTGCTGGAATCCTAGCAACGCGACGAGCGGCTGGGCAATGCCGCGAGGGGCGCTCCACCAAGTCCGCCGAAGGCGCCGGGCGGTTGAATGCTCGAGCGTACATGCCCGAAGAAACGGTACGGAACGTGTTCACTGGGGAATCCGTAGACGGTGATTTGTGGCACCGCCAACTCGGGACCCAGGCTCGAAGCCGCCAGTGATACGGTCGCTTCGTTGCGGTCGAGCTGGGGGGCTATTTCGGCTCTTCGCAGGAATCTAACTACGGTGGTTCCGTCCACCAGATACGCGTCCTAGTCCCAGTCGGAGCTTAGAAAGTCGACACGCCTAGCTTCAACGGGAGACTGAGTCGCCTGAGGAGGGCCGGACGAGCCTGGCCGATGTCAAGTTCACGGTTGGTTCTCCCGCGCTCAGTTGCCATATTTTTGTCCCGCCCCGGGGTCCACTTCTGAGGTGAGATTACGCGGCCGCCAAGGTGCGCCCCAGCGGTCGTCACCCGGCGATCGGGCTGTGCGAGCGGAGCGCACCTCGGCGGCCGTCTCAGTCGACAGGCGCAGCGTGCCGCTGCCAGAGCCGCAACGCCTCGCGCACTTCGCCGGCGACCCGCGGGTTCACATCCGCGTCGAAGACACAGTCCTCCAGATGATGGTCGAGGACGAGCAACCCGGCCTTTTCCAACCCCGAGCGGGCGGCCAGGAGCTGGGTGAGCACATCCTCGCAGCATCGCTGCTCTTCCAGCATCTTCCTGAGGCCCCGGACCTGCCCCTCGACCCTCGCGAGACGGTCGAGCAACTTCTTATGTTCTTCGGGCAACATTCCTACGCCTGCCTCTTGACTTATTATACCCCATGGGGGTATACTTCGAGCATACCACGGGGGGGCTCCAAGTCAAGGTGGGCCCCAGCGGAGAGGATCAATAAATGAGCAAACTTTCTGAGATCTCGGACGCCAGCTTCGACGCCGAGGTCCTGCAAGGAGAGAACCCAACCCTGATTGATTTTTGGGCTCCTTGGTGCGGTCCTTGTCGCATGGTCGCGCCGATCGTCGAGGAGCTCAGCGAGGAGTACTCGGGCAAAGTCAACTTCCTAAAGATGAATACTGACGAAAACCCGCAGGTTCCAAGCAAGTACGGCATCAGGAGCATCCCATCACTGCTCATCTTCAAGGGCGGCGAACTCAAGGGCACCATTGTCGGATACAGGCCCAAGGGCGAGATAAAGAAGCGCCTCGAAGAGGCCATCGCATAGGCGACCTCGGCAGCTGGAACGTGACGGGCGGTCATCCGGGCCGCTTGTTTTACTTTCCCGAGTAGCACGAAATGGGGCATCGCGATTGCGGACCGCAGCGCCGATCTCACCGCCGCGGTTTCGGCGGCCTGCTACCTCGCGGGCCTCTAGTCCCGGGCTGTACTGCTAAGCGGCTGATCGTACGCTAGGCCCATGCGTCTCGGAATCATCGGCCTCGCGGGAGCGGGAAAGACAACAGTGTTCAACGCGGTTACCCGTGGCACAGTGACGGTTGGTGCCTACAGCACCCATACGCAGCCCAACATCGGCGTGGTGCGAATCCCTGACGAGCGCGTGGACCGCCTCAGCGAGATGTACAAACCAAAGAAGACGACATACGCCACGGTCGAATACGTGGACTTCCCGGCGGGCGGGGAAGCCTTCGGAAAAGGCAAAGGACCGGCAGGGAAGTTCGTCAATGAATTGGCGACAATGGATGCTCTCATCCACGTCGTCCGCGGCTTCGAAGACGAGACGAACCCCCACCCCGAAGGGTCTGTCGACATCGGCCGGGACATCGAGACCATGCACCTGGAGCTGGCCTTCATCGACCTTGGTTCGATAGACCGTCGCATCGAGCGCCTCAAGCCGGAGCTTCGGTCCATGAAAGCGGGCGAGAGAGAGTCACAGCAGAAAATCCTCGAGGTTCTCGAGAAGCTCAAAGGTGGACTGGAGGCCGACACTCCGGTCCGGGACATGGAGTTATCCCCGGAGGAGCAACGAGCGCTCGAAGGATCGCAGTTTCTCACCGCGCTTCCGCTGCTCGTACTCGTCAACATCAGCGATTCACCGCTGCCGGAACGCGAATCGCTGCTTGAGGAGTTGAGCGGTAAGTACGCAGGGCGAGACTGTGATGTGGCGATCCTGTCAGGCAGATTCGAGATGGAGCTCAATGAACTCAGCGACGACGATGCCACCGAGTTCCGCGAGGCAGCAGGGATTACAGAGAGCGGTATGGCCAGTGCGATCCAGGCCGGCTACAGCCTCCTCGGACTGATCAGCTTCCTGACGGTGGGGCCTGACGAATGTCGTGCCTGGACGGTCACCTCGGGAGCAACTGCCCCGGAGGCGGCCGGTAAGATCCACACGGACCTGCAGCGGGGATTCATTCGAGCAGAGGTCATGGGCTACGCCGATCTCATCGACGCCGGAAGCGAAGTAGAGCTGAAGAAACAAGGCCTGCTGCGTACCGAGGGCAAGGGCTACGTCGTCCAGGACGGCGACATTCTCAATATCCTCTTCAACGTCTAGAAAAGCCCGAAGCCCCTCAGAACAAGCTGAGGGCCCGGAACACCTCCTCGAAAGCGTTAATATTCCCCGGGTTGAAATGGGGCTCCACGTGCGAGACTCGACCGCCCTCCGCGATGATCACGACCGCCCGTGAGGACTTTCGCTCGTCCGGGTCCCAGAATCCGTACTCTTTCACGGTATCAGCGTAAAAGTCACTGATGAGCGGAAAAGGGAAGTGGTCCCTCTCCTGGAACTTCCGATGCGACCCAAGACCGTTCGTGTTAATCCCAAAGGTAGTGACACCGGCTTTGACAAGCCTGCTGTGCTCTTGGGCGAAGGCCTGGAGTTCACGCGTGCAGACGGGCATTCCATCGTCCTGGTAGAAGATCAAGAGCACCGGGCCTTCGCCCCAAGCCCGAGCAACATCCACTTTCAGCTCGGCCCCTTCTGTGTCGACTGCGGGCAGCGAGAACACAGGGGCCCGCTCACCCACGGCAATGTGAGAGGCCGGCACGCGAACCGACCTAGTGCGATCGCCTTCGTCCGAGCTCATGATTGGAACCCGGGAGGCACCCCTTCGAAGCCTCGTGTGCCGGCGAGGACCCGGACCCGGCCAAGACCGGCCCCATCGGTCAGTGTCTCGAGTACTCGCCTTCGCCCGAAGTACTCCTGCAGGTCCGACCGTGCTGCGTCGACAAGTGCTGGCAGGCCAACTGCATAGAGAAACTCCGACTGTGCGGCCGGGCCAAAAGTCTTGAAGCCCGACCCATCCAGCGCGGCCTCCAGGGTCGTGAAGTCGACATGGGCGGTCAGGTCCTGCTCTCCAACATGGATGTAGGGATTCTCGTGAGCCGTGTGCTTGTAAAACGCGAGCAAAGTGCCTTGGTGGCGCCATGAGGCCCACAGCTCCTCTCGGGGGTATCCGTAGTCGAAGGTAAGAACTGCCCCACGCCCAACAAGTCCTGCGAGGCTCTGCATGGTGGCCCACAGACCAGGGTTAACCTCAAATCGTCCGCTGGCTGGGGCGCCGTCTATTGAGCCCACTGCAAGGTTGGCCTCGACGAACTGTTTACCGTCCCAGCGAACACCAATTTCGACAGGCCCCTGTTCGCTCGCCTCATACAGCTTCACCGGCAGCGCGTCGAAAAACTCGTTGGAGATCACCGCCCCGTATTCGACTGGCGGGACGAGCGCACCAACCCAGGTCACACGCTCTTCGACTCCGGGCGCGTTCGGTTCGATTGCCACGTACTGCAAGGACTCGGCGAACCGGTCATCGCGCCCGGCTGCCCAATCGAGAATGGCCGCAGCCAGTCGCCCGTCACCGGCGCCGGGCTCAACAATCGTGAACTCGGCCGGTGAGCCCAATTGTTCCCAGACCCAATGGCACCAACCCGCGATCGTCCAGCCAAACAACGGATGGACGGAGGAACTGGTCACAAAGTCACCCTGAGGACCGATGCGCCCGGCCTTCCGGTAGTAGCCGTGCTCCGGGTGATAGAGGGCCAGACTCATGAACTTATCGAAGGGGATGGCGCCCCTGTCTATCTCCTCGGCGATAGCCTTGATGAGGCGGGGATTGCCAAGCCCGGCAGTTCCAGGATCGAGATCGAGTGCCACGGCCCCAAGTTTACCTAGTTACGCTGACGAGACACCTGGTTGCTCCGACCATCCCTCTGCGCTCAAGGCACCAGCGATCGAGAACCAAGACTTCGCCGTAGGGCACATCCGGTTCCATTGGGAAGGCCCTCCCGTCAACGGGAAATTTGCTGCCCCCGATAGGATCGTAGCCCGAGTGCGGTCGAGGCTACCATCAAGGGAACGTCTCGCTCGTGCCGGCAAGACCAGGTAGCGAGCACGGTCCACTTTCATCATGCGAGGGGTAAGAGCAGCGTCTATTCTCTGTTCATGACGAAGGTAATCTGCCTTGATTTCGACGGTACCGTCCTGACCAACAACGTCTCCCGGGAGGTACTGGAACACTTCGCCGGTGACGATTGGCTCGGCCTCAAGCAGGAGTTCGAAGCCGGGAACACCACCATCGAGCAGTACAGCTCAGCTGCGATGTCTCTCGTCGAGGCAGATGAGGAGGACATCGCGTCATTTGCCGTGTCCGCAGCCCGCCCGAGAGCAGGCCTTGGTGAGCTGGTCGACTGGGCCAGTGCGGCTGGCTGGCAGCCTCTCATCGTCTCAGCAAGCCTGGACATCCTCGTGGGGCCCATCCTCGAAAGTTTCGGGCTCGGACACCTGGCCCGCCACGCGGGTCGTGCCCGGAAGCAGTACCGCTGGCGAGTGCGATACCTAAGCCCCCGGGGGATCGAGATCGCCGCGGGATTCAAGCTTTCATACGTAAAGGCGCTGCAGTCCGCAGGGGACTTCGTCGTGTTCGCTGGCGACGGACCCTCGGATGTCGAACCCGCCCGCGCGGCAGACGCAGTATTCGCCAGAGACTCGCTGCTCGAGGCGATCGGGGGTGAACGGGACCTTGTTTACCCCTTTGAGACGTTCGATGCCATGACTAACACCATGGTCCAAGAGTCCGCCCGGTGGCTAGGCAGCCCGGGGGAGGCGGCAGCCGAGTCGTTTTGATGGGCTACTTCGGCGCCGACAGCTCGGCAGGAAATTCGTCCGGCATCCAGTCGTTCAAAGGGCCGGCGAGGGACATTCCATCGATCGAGGTGCTTACGACGCTGCTGGCCCGAGGCGAGTCCCCGATCGGCAACTCGTAGCGGTGTACGTCTTCCACTCCAAGTTCGAAGTGGGAGCCACCTTTCGTGCCGAGCTTCACTGTCCGGCGGGAGCCGACCGGGCTAATCTCAAATCGGTCGATCTCCTCTTCTGACCCGGCCTTCAAGACGTAGCCGGAGACCGAAGAGGGTGAGCGCCGAGCTACGATGCTCGCCTGCGGGCCCGAGATACTCAGATAGGTATAGGGGGTCTCGAACCGGGGAGTCTCTTGGTGCTGCTCCAGCCAGTGGCCAAAGCCGGTCAAGTCCCGGCTGCGGCGACCGAATCCGATCGAGGCGGATACGGCGCCAGGTATTTCCAATCCATCAGGAGGTGGGGAGGCGGTTGGTGAGGGCGTGAATGTGGCCGACACGGTCAACTTGAGGGGCCCCGAGCCCTGAGGCATGTCCGGCCCTTGGTGGCCCATCCCGTACACGAACGCAACAGCGGCCTGAGGGGCGCCACGCGGCCCCCGCCGCCGGAGAACGCCACCGCCCGGTGTTCGCTCGCTGCCAACCCCATAAGAGACGTCTGGGGAATCCATTCGCAGAACGTCACGGCTCCCCGGGAGCCCGTCCGAGACGAATCCATAAACGCGTCTGGGCGTGAAAATATGAAGCCATAACCAGTCCTGCGCGCGGGCCGGGAAACGCTGGATTCGGATAGCGACCCCCAAGCGTCCGTCGTCCTGGAATCCCTGCAGCGCGGCTGACTCGGTCCACTTGCGATGATCCATGCTCGTCGCTCCCTGAAGTGATAAGAACTGTACTAAGCGGCAGTGCAGGGGCCAATTCGCCGACAGCACCCCGGGGGCCAGAACAGGCACTGCTCGGGAACAGCGGATAACTTGTGATCGATATATCGTCTGATGGGCTTCGGTCCAGAACAGGCTCAATTCTGCAATGCCCTCAGCCGCTCGATCCCGGACCGAACAGTTCCACCCGTCTGACTGGGGGCTGTTCGTCTCAATCGCCGGAATCTGGGGAGCTTCATTTCTCCTGATCGCGATCGGTCTCGACTCCTTCGGTCCGGGTCTGGTGACCTGGCTCAGGGTGGCGCTTGGCGCCGGGGCCCTGGCGCTTGTCCCGGCCGCCCGTACCAGGATCGAGTCTGAAGACCGGCCGCGATTGATCGCGCTGTCAGTCGTCTGGGTCGCGATCCCCTTTTCACTTTTTCCACTGGCGGAGCAGCACATCAATTCCGCCGTCACAGGGCTTTTGAATGGCGCGACCCCAATATTCGCCGGCCTCGCCGCGGCCATCTTCTTTGCCCGGCGCCCCCGGGGCTCCCAGCTGCATGGCATCGTCATCGGGTTCTCGGGAGTTGCACTGGTCAGCGTCGGGTCGAGTTCGGTGGGAGGCACAGCCGTGGTCGGAGTGGCTATGGTGCTGGCCGCAACGTTCTGTTACGGCATCGCTCTCAACATGACCTCCGCGCTACAGGCTAAATACGGGTCCGTAGTCGTCATGGCCAGGATGCTTGCCCTGGCAACGATCTGGACAGCGCCTTACGGAATCTTCGACCTCTTCCGTTCGGACTTCGGGGCCGAATCGGCGATCGCGGTAGCCGTGCTTGGGATCGTAGGAACGGGCATCGCCTTCGCGATCATGGCGTCGCTGGTCGGGCGGGTGGGCCCCACCCGGTCGTCGTTCATCACCTATTTGATTCCGGTGGTGTCGCTGCTGCTGGGCGTCGTGTTCCGGGATGACAGCGTGACCGTGCTCGCCCTGGTGGGCATCATCCTCGTGATCGGGGGAGCGCTTCTGGCTTCCCGGCCCGAAGCGTAGGACCCCGAGCCAGCGCTGCGAGGTGGGAGCGCCCGAAGGCCTTTGCCGATGCCGGTGCCACAGATCTGATCGTCTGCTAGGATTGCGTGCCGACAGCGCTGATTAGGGCGACACGGATTGTATACAATCCAGCTAAGCACGGACCACGAAAGGAAACCGGGGATGACCGAAGAGGTAGCGCGAGGACTTGAGGGAGTAAACGTAACTACGACCAAGCTCTGCCGAATCGACGGCATAAAGGGCGAGCTGGTCTACGCGGGATACGACATTTTTGACCTGGCCGAGAACTCCTCATTCGAGGAGGTTCTCTTCCTGCTCTGGAACCAACGTCTGCCGAACAAGGCGGAACTCGATGAACTGAACGCGTTCTTGGTAGCGGAGCGAAAGCTTGATCCGGTGGTTGAGCGCCTGCTGACGGAGCTCTGGCCGGTGGTGCGGCCAATGCGGACCCTCGAAATCGCAGTCGAGGTAATCGGCGCTATGGACGAGGCCTCCAGCGACCTCTCGCAGAAGCAGTTGAAGCTGAGCGCAGCTCGCCTAGCGGCAAAGATGACAACGGTTGTGGCGGCCTACCATCGCCTGCGCATGGGAGAGACTCTCATCCAGCCCCGCGACGATCTGCCGCACGCGGCGAATTTCCTTTACATGCTGACGGGCGAGGAGCCCAACGAACTCCAGGCCCGGGTGATGGACGTCGCCTTCATTCTCCACACCGAGCACGAGATGAATGCCTCGACGTTCTCGGCGATCGTCACCGGATCTACGCTCAGCGACATGTACTCGGCCATCGCCTCGGCGATCGGCACCCTCAAAGGACCGCTCCACGGGGGCGCCAATGAGGCCGTCTATAAGACCGTGAACGCTATTGGCGAAGAGCGAAACATCGCCAGCTATGTGGAAGCAATGCTCGGTCGTGGCGAGCGCGTGATGGGAATTGGGCACCGCGTCTACAAGACCACCGACCCCCGGGCGATCATCCTCGAGAAACTGGGACACGAAATCGCCAAGGAGGCAGAGAACCGCGATGTGTTCGACCTCTCTCTGAAGCTGCGCGACTACCTAGCACGACGCCTCGAGGGGCGCCCGCTGTATCCGAACGTCGACTTCTTTAGCGCCTCGGTCTACTACATGCTCGGTATTCCAAGCGACCTCTACACGTCGATCTTCGCCCTGGCCCGGATCGGCGGCTGGACCGCCCACCTGCTGGAGCAGTACGAGGACAACCGGCTCGTACGCCCGAACGCCATTTACGCGGGCGCCGAGAACCAGGCCTACGTAGAGGTAGCGAAGCGCTAGACGAAAGACTTCGCCGAGCCGCCTCGCGAGCAGCTCGAAATCCTCCTGAGCCCGGCTTTTTCCATGTCCTGTGCCCTGCTCATGACCGCCTGTTAGCACTCATTGACAGAGAGTGCTAAGATGCCTCTCTCAACTCTTTTTTCAGGAGTCCTAACTTTGGCAAAACAGCTGATTTTCGATGAGGAGGCGCGCCACGCGCTGAAGCGCGGCATCGACTCCCTCGCGGATGCCGTAAAGATCACCCTGGGCCCCAAAGGCCGCAACGTCGTTCTCGACAAGAAGTTCGGTGCCCCAACCATCACGAACGACGGCGTGACCATCGCCAAGGACGTTGAGCTCGAAGACCCCTTCGAGAACATCGGCGCCCAGCTGGCGAAGGAGATCGCCTCGAAGACCAACGACATCGCCGGTGACGGAACCACCACGGCGACCGTCCTCGGGCAGGCAATCGTCCAGGAGGGCCTCAAGAACGTCGCCGCCGGCGCGAACCCAATGGGACTGAAGCGTGGCCTCGAAGCTGGCTCGAACTCGATCGTTACGGCTATCAAGAAGGGCAGCATCAAGGTCACCGAGCGCACCCAGATGGCGCAGGTCGCCAGCATTTCGGCCAACAACGACCCGTCGATCGGGGAGTTGATAGGCGAGTGTATGGAGAAGGTCGGTAAGGACGGAGTCATCACCGTCGAAGAGTCCAAGGGCATTCAGACCGAGGTCGAGTACGTCGATGGTATGGCGTTCGATCGCGGTTACATCAGCCCTTACTTCGTCACGGAGCCAGAACGGATGGAGGCCTCTATCGAGGACGCCTACATCCTCATCACGGACAAGAAGCTCAGCAGTGTCCAGGAGATTCTCCCACTTCTCGAGCGCATTCTGCAGGTAACCAAGAACGTCATCATTCTCTGCGGTGACCTCGATGGTGAAGCCCTCGCAACGCTCGCCGTCAACAAACTGCGCGGAACGCTAAACGTTCTCGCCGTGAAGGCACCGGGCTTCGGCGACCGCCAGAAGGACAACCTCGGCGACATCGCAACCCTCACCGGTGGCCAGGTCATCTCCGAGGAGATCGGCCGGACGCTCGAGAGCGTGGAAATGTCGGACCTCGGCCGCGCCCGCCGCGTCGTTTCAACCAAGGAAGAGACGACAATCGTCGAGGGCCGTGGGAAGCGGAAGGACATCGACGCTCGGATCGCACAGGTCAGGGCCATCCTTGACGACTCCAAAAGCGACTGGGACCGTGAAAAGGCCCAAGAGCGCCTCGGCAAGCTCGCCGGCAGCGTCGCGGTTATCCGCGTCGGTGCAGCCACAGAGGTCGAGCTCAAAGAGAAGAAGCACCGCGTCGAAGACGCCCTAAGCGCTACCCGCGCCGCAGTGGAAGAGGGGATCGTGCCCGGAGGCGGCGTCGCTCTCTTCAACGCGCTCCCATCCCTCAACAAGGTCAAACTCGACGGCGACGAGGCCACAGGCTTGCGCATCCTTCAGCGCGCGCTCGAAGAGCCCCTCCGCCGGATCGCCATTAACGCCGGCAAAGACGGTTCGGTTATCGCCGAAGATATCAAGTCGCGCAAGGGCACGAAAGCCACCGAGCGGATCGGTTACGACGCCCAGGCCGACGAGTTCGGCGACCTCGTGGAGAAGGGGATCATCGACCCGGCCAAGGTGACTCGGTCGGCGGTCGAGAACGCGATCTCCATCGCAGCGATGGTGCTCACGACGAACTGCCTCGTCACGGAGAAGCCGGCCGACAACGTAATGGCGGCGCCCGCCATGCCGGCCGCTCCGCCGATGTACTAGACCCGGCCCCAAAACCGTGAACGACGGCCGGGAGATTCACTTCCCCCGGCCGTCGTTTCGTATTAGGGCCTTAGGTCGCAAGAGTTGCAGGAGGTAGGTCACCGTTGCTGACCGAAAACGGGAGTTCGATCGATCAGGAGGATCTCAACAAGATCCTCCGTGAAGCCGACGTACTCACCATCGGATTCACATTTACTCGGGAACGGCTTCTCATCGACACCAGGACCACGGACACCGTCGGTCCCCTGGTGACTCCCGTAGGCCCGGTGTCGTCCATCCAGGAGCGCTTCACCTGGCTTGGAAAGCACCGCCCGACACTGGGCTCTCCGGAAGGATTCTCGTTCTTTGTCTGGCCCCAGGCCATCAGCACCATGGTCGAGACGCGAGCCCTGGCGATTCTCGAAGAACGGCTGCGGACCGCGGATCCTGGGGCAGCCGACGCACTCGCCGAGTCGATCCAGATATTCGCCGCGTCCGAAACTGAGGCCTCGCGAACGGCGGTCCTCGGGGTCAGCCCCTGGACAACCATCTGGTCGCGGGAGGGCGAGCAGGAAGAGGCGCTCTAGCGCCCTCTACCACCAGATCTTGTCGTCGACGCCCTCCGGCTGGTCCTCCCAGTCGGTCGTCCAGAGATTCGAGGACAGGTACTTCCAACCGCCGTCTGCCAGCAGGCAAACGATGTGCTGCTCGCCCTGGAGCCTGTCGCTCGCTTTGATGGCCGCTTTAACCACGCTGCCGGCACTGACGCCAACGAACAGTCCCTCCTTATCGGTCAGCTCTTTGGCCATCATGAAGGAGGAAGCGCTGTCGACCACGATCTTGCCGTCCAGTACGGATTCGTCGAGGACCGGTGGAATGAAGCCATCCTCGAGCGCTCGGAGGCCCTGCACCGCATCACCTGGATGTGGGGCAGCGGCGATTATCTTCACTCCCGGCTTTTTCTCCTTGAGAACGTGCCCCACCCCCGTCAAGGTGCCGCCTGTCCCGAGGCCAGCCACGAACGCGGTCACTTCCGGTAGATCGCGAAGAATCTCTTCCCCGGTCGTCTCGTAATGCACTCTAGGGTTGGCCTCATTCCCGTACTGGTACGGGAAGAAGTACTGCCCAGGGTGGTCCGCGACTATCCCCTTGGCCATCGCGATCGCGCCGTTTGAGCCGAGGCCGCCGGGGCTGTAGACGATCTTGGCTCCAAAAGCCTCAAGGAGCTGAGTGCGCTCGGGGCTGACGTTCTCGGGCATCACACAAACGACCCGGTAGCCCTTGATACCGCCGATCATCGCCAGCCCGATCCCCGTGTTTCCCGATGTCGGCTCGAGAATCGTCGCACCTGGCTTCAATTCGCCAGATTCCTCGGCGGCCTCGATCATGTGCTTGGCCACACGGTCCTTCACTGATCCCGTCGGATTCTGGCCCTCCAGCTTGGCATAGAGGTGCACGTCGTCGCGGGGCGACATGCTGCAGAGCTCAACCAACGGCGTGTTGCCGATCAGGTCGATGATCGATCGATGAAGGGCCATCTGACGTGCAACCAGCCTACGCGCCGCCGGCCAGCGCAGGGAGAACATCAAGGACATCCCCGCTCTCGACAGCAGTACCGACTCCGCCGGTGTAGCGGATGTCCTCGTCATTCAGGTAGACGTTGACGAATCGGTGCAGCTTGCCGTCCTGGCCATACATCTGGTCCCGAAACCCCGGGTAACGGTCTTCGACGTTGTCGAAGACCTCGCCAACCGTCTTCCCGGTGGCTTCAACCGTCTTCTGTCCGCCAGTGATTTTCTGGAGAACAGCCGTCACACGAACATTGATGGTTGGGGCGGTAGCTGCAGTCATTCAGGTCCTCGCGTTTTGCTAGCCGTTGGAAATTGCGTGCTCCAGCGGAACGCCGCAGAACGCTTCGTAATCGATAAGCTCGTCGAGAGTCGGATTGTCACCGCACAGTGGACATTCGGGATCACGCCGGATCTTCACGATCCTGAATTCGAGCGAAAGCGCGTCATAGAGGAGAAGTCTGTTCACGAGGGGCTCTCCGACTCCCAGAATAAGCTTCAAGACCTCGGTCGTCTGGATGCTCCCGACCGTGGCGCACATCGCACCAAGCACGCCGGCTTCGGCGCAACTCGGCACCATTCCCGGCGGAGGGGGCGCAGGGTAGAGGCAGCGGTAGCAGCCCTGCCCCGGCATATAAGTCGTGGCCTGCCCGTCGAACATCAGGATGGAGCCGTCTACCAGGGGCTTCTTGAGGAGGTAGCAGGCATCGTTGACGAGATACCGGGTGGCGAAGTTATCTGCCCCGTTCACAACGATGTCGTAAGGCTCGATCAGCCTGAACGCGTTGTCGCTGACGATCGGCTCTTCGTGCGTAACAACCTCGACGTTCGGGTTGTGAGAGAGGAGCGTGTCCTTGGCCGACTCCACCTTCGGACGTCCCACACTATCGTTCAGATGCAGGACCTGACGCTGAAGGTTGCTGGCATCGACGACGTCGAAGTCGATGATGCCGATGGTTCCCACGCCCGCCAGGGCAAGGTAGAGAGCTACGGGCGACCCTAACCCACCTGCCCCAACGATAAGAACCTTCGAGCCGATGATCTTGCGCTGCCCGATGCTCCCGACCTGGGGCATGATCAGGTGCCGGCTGTAGCGCTCGACCATGTCAGGCGTCAATGAGACGTCCGCTCCACCGGCGAGAGCCGGGATGACCGCAAGCTCGTCGCCCTCAGACATATTTGTGCTCATGCCCTCCAGAGATCGAATCTCGACCTGGTTGACGTAGACGCTTATGTGCTGGGCCAACGCTCCGCCGCCATCGAAGAGCTGCGCGTGGAAACCCGGGAACTGGGTGTCCAGGCTCTCAAACACGTCCATCACAGTGGTGCCCTCGGCGCTCACAGCGGCACGGTTCCCCACCAGGTGGCGGAAGGGTGTTGGTATGTAGACATTTACGGACATTGGAGCCTCCTTAGATCGCGCTTCGCGGGGCGACGTTACACGTTGACACTGAGATACCGCTCTCCGGTATCACAGAGCACTGTTACCAGTGTTTTGCCGGGTCCCAGACCCTCACCAATTTTCTGCGCCGCGAACACATTCGCCCCAGAGGAGATTCCGACGAGCAGCCCTTCCTCCCGAGCTATCCGATGGCTCATGTCGAACGCATCCTTATCGGTAATCCGCATTACATCGTCGTAAATGTCGCGATCGAGCACCGACGGCACGAAACTCGCTCCAATCCCCTGGATGTTGTGCATCCCCGGCCGACCTCCGTTCAGTACAGGTGAACGGTCCGGTTCGACCGCGACGATGCGAATCGAGTCTCCAAGCTCACGCCGCAAGACCCGCCCCACGCCAGTGATAGTCCCACCGGTTCCGACTCCAGTAACAAAAGCATCCAGGCGACCTCCCATTGCTTCCATTATCTCCTGCGCCGTCGTCCTCTCGTGGACATCGGGGTTGGCGGGGTTCTCGAACTGTTGGGGCATGAAATGGTCCGGGTTATCGCGACAGAGCCGTTGAGCGGCGAACACAGCTCCCGTCATTCCTTCGATTGCCGGCGTAAGCACCAAGTCGGCACCGTACAGCTCGAGAAGCCGGCGGCGCTCCGCGGACATATCCTCGGGCATCGTCAGAACCAGCTTGTAACCCCGGACTGCAGCTACAAGGGCCAGTCCAATTCCGGTATTGCCGGACGTGGGTTCCACTATCGTGGCGCCGGGCTTCAGGGCTCCCGACCTCTCCGCAGTCTCGATCATCGAAAGCGCGATCCGGTCCTTGACGCTGCCGCCTGGATTCAGGTTCTCCAGCTTGCCGATAATCTCGGCACCGTCACCAGAAATCCGGGAAAGGCGCACCATCGGTGTCGCGCCGATCAGGTCGGTTACGGAGTCGGCGATGGGCGGCCTCGTCACAGCGTTAATCATATCGAATACCGGCCGACGGTTGCCCGTGGCTCGCGCTCCAGGAGATCGAGGATGGTGTAAGAGTCGAGGATATCGGCGGTGGCGTCACGGACCTTCTCCCAGATCTCCCGCTGCCCGCAGAGGTGGGGATGGTCAGTCAGCTCCGCCGGCTCATCAAGCCACCCGACCGACGAAAGGCTGCCCTCAAACGCCTCGATGACCTCGCGAACCTTGATGGAGCTGGGCTCGCGGATAAGGCTGTGACCGCCTCCCGGCCCGCGGGTCGAGCGGATGAAGCCGGTCTTCCTCAGGACCGTCAAGAGCTGGTCCAGGTACTGCCCGGGGATGTGGCGCCGGTTCGCAATGTCGGACGACTGCTGCGGACCATTGTCGTAATTATTCGCCAGTTCAATAAGCGCACGAAGGCCGTAGTCGCTCCTCGCGGACACCCGCATTTTCTAAGCTCCGTGGGTTCTCAATAAAGTCGAGTGAACCTGTCAACAATAGTACGGGACCCTGTATAACGTCGCAACCGCGCCGGATCAGCGGCGTACTGCTTCGCGCAGCTTGGCGTCGGTCGCGAGGAGCCTACGGGGCCTCGTTACTCATGATCACAGTGCCCGAAGCCGCGAACATGCCACCCACTCCGTGAGCGACGCTGATCTTGGCGCCGGGAACCTGTGCCGGTGCGATTCCCCGCACTTGCCGTACGCTCTCTTGGAGCGCGTACATGCCGTACATGCCCGAATGGGTGTAGCTGAGGCCACCACCGTTCGTATTCAGCGGAAGCTTTCCCCCGAGGCGAGTGTTGCCCTCGGCAATGAAGGGTCCGGCCTCTCCCCTGCCCACGAACCCGAGGTCTTCAAGTCCGTAGATTGGAAGATGCGCGAACGCGTCATAGATCATCAGGTGATCGACATCGTCGGTCGTGATCCCAGCGGAGCCAAACGCGAGGCGCCCGGAGACCTGGAAGGCACGGGAGCGGGTGAAGTCGGCCATCTGGCTGATCATGGGAGCCTCGACGCTCTCACCGGCTCCAAGGATGTAAACCGGCTTACGGGGGAAGTCATTTGCCCGGTCGGAGCTGGTGAGAATCAGGGCCCCGCAGCCATCGGTCACGAGACAACACATCAGAAGCCGGAATGGATAGGCGATCATCCGCGAATTAAGGACGTCGTCGATCGTGATCGGCTCCTTCTGGTTGGCGTTGGGATTCATCCCCGCCCATTCACGCTGAACGGTCGCCACCGCAGCCAGGTGCGCCTCGGTGGTACCAGTCTCCTTCATGTAGCGAAGGACCGGAATCGTGAACGTGCTGGGAGCTCCCATCGTTCCGACCCAGCTTTCGAACTGGCCCTGGAGCGAAGCACCACCACCGCCGGGCCAACCACCGCGACCGATCCGAGACCTCCCACTTTCGCCGTGAGTGATCAGAACGGTCGTGCAAAGGCCAGCTTCAATAGCGGCAACCGCGTGACGTACGTGGATCATGAACGAACAGCCGCCAACCTGCGTGCCATCGACGTACTCCGGGATGATACCCAGGTACCAGGCGGTTTCGTTGGGACTCTGGCCGGCGCAAGCCACGCCGTCGATGTCTGAGGGCTTAAGGCCTGCATCGTCCATGGCCGCGAGGGCCGCTTTCGCGTGCAGTTGGATCTGGGAGGTATTGGGAAATCTTCCCGAGGCGTCGACGAACTCGGCAGCACCGACAATTGAAACGCTTCCCGGCTTGGTCATATCTAACTCCCGCCCGCCGGCCGAAATAGCGGAAGAGTGATCTCGTCGTTGATCTTCTGAGGCGCAAGCTCTAGCTCCATATCCAGCTGCAGCGCCTCAGAGGTCTGCGGGCAATCGACGATGTTGGTGGCCATCCGGGGGCCCTCCTCGAGCTGAACGACTGCGATCGCAACCGGTGCCTCAAATCCTGGCGGGGGGCGGTGGCTTATCACGTACGAGTGAAGCTTGGCCCTGCCACTCGCCTCGAACCACTCAATTTCCTGGGAGGGATCGCCGGGGAAGAAGGGGCGAGGGGGAAAGTAAGCCTGGCCGCTGGAAGTGCTTCGCTGCAGCATCAGCTTGCCCTCTTTCAGGCCATCCCAGTAGGGCTGAGTCTCGGGCGTAGCCCGCGGTTGCACTTTTGAGTAATCGTTCAAGATTCCCGCCTTTCCAGAGTCCGGACCCGCCGGGTTCCGGCTCAAACGCGACCATAACTACCGGGATCTCTCCTCCCGAGCAAGCCATCATGGTCCGGTGGTCGACGATTGAGAGCTCAAGAGAGCGAGGATGCGGGCAACCTCGAGCGCCATACTGGTAGCAGGATCGCTGTGGAAGCGCGTGTAGGCGTCTGGTCGATCGATCGCCTTCACAAGGCCCCGAAGACTGCGAAATCGCCCCGATTCACCGGATGAAGGCCTCCATACCCCAGTATTTCGGAAGATTTACCCGTTTCGTGAGGTGGAGAATCAGGGACCCGGGTCAGGATGCCGGCCTGACCCAGATGCGCTGGGCAACGAGCGTCCCGATTACCACGGGTTCTCGGAACACCTGCACGGTCATTGTTCCCCGATAGGGCTCGCCCAGGATCACGGTGACACGCTGGTCGGGGAGAAAACCTTCCTCGTAGAAGAAGCGCAGAAGCTGCTCATCCTCCTCAAAGACTCGATCGATGATCACCTCGGCCTGCTCGGCCACGTCGGCAAGGCTGAGCATCGATAGCTCGGGCGCGTTCGGGCCGGGAATCGGGTATCCAAACGGGCTTCGGCTGGGCCGCCCGAGGGCCTCAAAGAGATGCGTCTCAGTTAAATCCGATATCCCGTGCTCGAGCAGGTGTGCCTCCTCGTAGGCACGCCACCAGTCGAGCTTGAGGACATCGGTGAGCAGGCACTCGGCAAGCCTGTGCCTCCGCACCATCTGCTCGGCCCGTTCCAGCCCTTCGCGCGTGAGCGCGATGCTCTTGCGGGCATCGACCTCGACGAGCCTGTCTCTCTGGAAGCGCTTGAGCATGCCGGCTACAGAAGGGGGCGTGATGGCCAGGCGGTCTGCGAGGCGCACGGCGATCGCGTCCTGGCCCTCGTCGTGCGTGATCCGGTAGATCGCGGTCAGATAATCGTCTGCGGCAACGTTTGAGACCTGCTTTGGCATACAACAGATATTGGCAGAACTACGCGACTTCGGCGAGTGGCCTAACGTGGCTTAAGGCAATCCGTCGATGCCTTCGAAGATGTCCAGGGCGATCTTCTCGGAGGTTCCAATCGCGAAGCTGACGTCGGTACCGTCGGCTTCGGATATGACGGTGAACCGTCTCGACCCGGTCTCGTAGACGTCAACGTCACCGAGCCAGATCACGTCTCCGCCGGCCCGACCATCGAGCATGGAAGCATGCTCCTCGACGAATTGGTCCGCCTCGGAGTGTGTGGAGAACCGGATCACGAAGGCGGCGCCGCTCTCTGACCTCGACGCATAAACGTCGTAGTGATCCCCGGTCCAGCCGGCAGCTGCCTGTGCCGCCCGGCTACCCGTAAGTCCGAGCTGAATGTAGTTCCGCAGCTGGAACTCGCCAAACGTACCGCCTGACTCCCTCACCCATCCCGGTCCGAGGGTGGCAGCGAGGTCAGGCAGGTCCATTTCTGCCGGCACAAAGCCGTCATCGATTAATCCCGGGTGCAGGACAAGCGCCGTCGACGAGGGAAAGTCCTCCAAGTACTGGTTTATGAGGTCGACGCCGTAACGATCCAGAAGTTCTCGAACCCAGCCCGCCCCCGTCGTGTATGGGAAGAGCATTTCGCGGATGAAGGAGAGGGGCACATCGCGGGGGGCCTGGCTTGGCCGGGCCACGAAGAACAGCCTTCCTCCCCAGGCACCATGTAGAAATCTTTCCGAATAGATCTCTTCGTGGGCTGTGGCATCGCCCTCCACGAGCGCGGTGAAGGCGAGGCTTGCGTCGAGGTCATCGGCGAGTTCGTCGAATGACTCATCGAGCGGAAAGTGGAAATCCTGGATGGCATGGACGAGCTCGTGCGCCAGCGTTTCTCTCTCGACGCGGGTAAGGTCGTCGAGCGCCTCGGTACCCGCATCGCTGACCACCCACATCTCGTCATCGAACGGTGAGTAGAGCCCGAGCACTCCGGTGGATCCGAAAGACAACAGGATCTCGAGATAGTCCTGATCGTCTTCGAAGTGGCCCAGCAAACGGTAGAGGGTAGTGGTCTCGGCAAGCTGTTCGCGGTCCTGGTCGGTGATGATGCCCGCGAGCAGCTTCGGGAGCTCGGCTCGGCTGACAACACTGATCTTGAGGTCGAGCGGCGCGTCGAGCTGTCTGACCTCAGCAATGTCGATGACCATCTGGTCGACGAGCGTGAGGTTCCGGTCAGTTGGCGTACGGGGGACAGTCGTCCCTACGGCAGCCGGGCCGCCGCCACAGGACGCGACGAGCACAGCGAGGAAAAGAATCGGACCGAAGACTGCTCTCGAATTCAAAGGCACTCCGGGGCAGGACCGGCCTGCTCCCTCAAGAATCATCGGGCGCCTGTCGGTAATCGACAGGTGGTCCTGGGTCGATGGTAACGGTGGCGGTGCTGCGGAAAACGTAAGTAGTAAACAGGAGCGAGGGCCCAGATTCCGATTTTTTCAAGTGCTCGTCCTGCGGCATACTGTTTTCCTTAGGTGGCGCATTCGTCTAGCGGCCTAGGACACCGCCCTCTCAAGGCGGAGATCAGGAGTTCGAATCTCCTATGCGCTACCAAGTATTTTGAATCTACGAGGCCCGAAATCGAGCCTCGCTTTGTGTTCAGCAGACTGATCAATTGTGGCCATGTTGTGGCAGTCGCAGCTCTATCCACAGGGCAGTGCAACGAGAGTGTGCTCAGCTACACTTACGCACACATGATCTGGGACAGCTCCCCTTCGTGGTCACCGGACGGCAGCCGCATCGCCTTCGAATCCTACGGCGACGGCCACGACAACGGCGAGATCTACGTGATAAACGCCGACGGGTCTAACCAGACCCGAATCACGAATAACTCCGCCCACGACCACTCCCCTTCGTGGTCACCGGACGGCAGCCGCATCGCCTTCATGTCCAATCGCGACGACAACTGGGAGATCTACGTGATGAACGCCGACGGCTCCAACCAGACCCGAATCACGAACAACCCCGCCAACGACTTAGCCCCTTCGTGGTCACCGAACGGCAGCCGCATCGCCTTCGACTCCGATCGCGACGGCAACGCGGAGATCTACGTGATGAATGCCGACGGCTCTAACCAGACCCGTCTCACGAATAACACCGCCTCCAACTGGAGCCCTTCGTGGTCACCGGATGGCAGCCGCATCGCCTTCGCCTCCGATCGCGATGGCAATTGCGAGATCTACGTGATGGACGCCGACGGCTCCAATCAGACCCGCCTCACGAACAACCCCGCCGTTGACTGGAGCCCTTCGTGGTCACCGGACGGCAGCCGCATCGCCTTCGAATCCTACGGCGACGGCCACGACAACGGCGAGATCTACGTGATAAACGCCGACGGGTCTAA
>PVBE011804452.1_pt1 | contig 48678 bp, 47 predicted proteins | sample 1631181 | NCBI WGS metagenome assembly PVBE01 (sample SAMN08397723, study PRJNA350692) | Marine metagenome, whole genome shotgun sequencing project. | isolation source: water | place: Pacific Ocean | collected 2012-04
CAGCCCGAGCCTGATCCGCGGCTATTGGAACCGGCCCGAGGTGACGGCCGAGACCATCGTCGACGGCTGGCTCCGAAGCGGCGACATCGGGATCCTGGACGAGGAGGGCTTCGTCTACGTGCAGGACCGGGCCAAGGACATGGTTCTGCGGGCGGGCGAAAACGTCTACTGCGCGGAGGTCGAGGCCGCCATCTACGAGTATCCCGACGTGTACGAGGCCGCCGTCTTCGGTGTCCCCCACGAGCGCCTGGGCGAGGAGGTTGCGGCCGCGATCGTGCCCCGGGCCGGCAGGACCCTGGACGAAGACGCATTGCGCGCCTTCCTGAAGCAGCACATCGCCCCTTTCAAGATCCCGACCCGCATTGCCCTCCACCCGCAGCAGCTTCCGCGAAATCCTGCCGGAAAGATCCTGAAGCAGAATCTCCGCGAGGAATTGATCGCAAGCGGCGCGTGAGACCACGCGCGCGAGTCGCTGTGGACTGAAGAGCGGGCTCGTGTAGCATCGACGGTGCAGACGATCGAGTGAGGTAGAGGCATGGCTGGTCTGGAAACGACTCCCGAAATGTTCGATCTGCGGATGTCGGAGGGGATACGGCCCCTCTACGACAAGGTGATGCGCTTCATCGCCGAGGAGGTCGACCCGGTCACCAGCGAGTTCTACCGCCTGGGCGAGGGACGCGAAGAACGCTGGTCGTGGGCCCCGGGCCAGCTCGAGCTGCTCGACGGCTTGAAGAGCAAGGCCAAGTCCAACGATCTCTGGAACTTCTTCCTGCCCGATGCAGACACGGGCGAGGGGCTCTCGAACCTCGACTACGCCTACATCGCGGCCGAACTCGGCAAGAACCCGATCGCATCGGAGTGCCTCAACTGCTCGGCGCCCGACACCGGAAACATGGAAGTGCTGGAGCGGGTCGGGACTCCCGAGCAGAAGGAGCGCTGGCTGAAGCCGCTCCTCAATGGCGAGATCCGCTCGGCTTATGCCATGACGGAGCCCGACCTGGCGTCCTCCGACGCCAAGAACATCGCCTGCCGCGCGCGCCTCATTGGGGACGAATACGTGATCGACGGCGAGAAGTACTACATCTCGGGCGCCGGCGACCCGCGTTGCAAGATCCTGATCACGATGGTGCAAACCGACCCCGAAGCGCCCCCGCACCTGCGCCAGTCGCAGATCCTGGTCCCGACAGACACGCCCGGGTTCGAGATCCTGGGACCCATGACGGTTTTCGGCAAAGACGATGCGCCGCACGGCCACATGCATCTGCGCTTCACCGACTGTCGCGTGCCGAAGGAAAACCTTCTGCTCGGCGAAGGCCGCGGCTTCGAGATCTCGCAGGTCCGACTCGGCCCCGGCCGGATCCATCACTGCATGCGCTCGATCGGGGCGGCTGAGCGCGCCATCGAAATGATGGCCAAGCGCGGCCTCACCCGAACGGCCTTCGGGAAGCCCATCGCCCAGCTCGGCAAGAACGTCGAGATGATCGCGAGAACGCGCATCGAAATCGAGTCGATGCGCATGATGGTGCTCAAAGCCGCGAAGGCCATGGACGTGCTCGGCAACGCCCAGGCCCGCATCTGGGTGAGCGGCATCAAAGCGCTCGTTCCCGAGCGGGTCTGCAAGATCATCGACGACGCGATCCAGATCCACGGCGCAACGGGCGTGTCTCAGTGGACGCCGCTCGCCGACATGTACACCTCCCAGCGCACGCTGCGTCTGGCCGACGGTCCGGACGAGGTCCACTGGTTCGTGGTCGGCCGCGCCGAACTCGCACGCTGGACTGAAGACGGTGCGCGCGATTACGACCCGAAGGCACAGTCGCACGAGAGCGGCCCGCCAGGCAAGGTCTTCAGCGGTCCCTGATCGTGATCTTAGGTCACCACCTGACCAGATCGATTTTGCACGCCTCGCCTAACGGATCAGGCGGCGGACGCTCGCTGGGTCTTCGACCTAACCAGCTTCCTGGTGGGCGGCGAGATGTTCTGGGGCTTACCGGCCCGACTTCCTCGAAGAGCAGCTTGCGGCAAGCGCGGCGCGCCTGGCTCGCGTAGAATCCGATCACCACTGGGGAGGCAAACCATGACCGCATCGATCGACAGCTCCGTCGACGTTCGACCCATCTCCGGGGCGCTGGGAGCCGAAATCCACGGCCTGTCGCTCCAATCGACCGCCGGGGATTCTTTTGAGTTCCTTCGCGAGCTACTGCGGGAGCACCTCGTGCTCTTCTTCCCGGCGCAGCAGCTGACGCCGGACGAGCACCGTAGCTTCGCGCTCCGCTTCGGCGAGCCGGAGATCCACCCGTTCATCCCCAAGCTAGACGACGAGCACCCGGAGATCGACGTTTTGCGTGCCGAAAGCGGCTTCATCGCCGACATCTGGCATGCGGATATCAGCTTCGACGCGTCGCCGCCGGTCTACTCGGTGCTGAACGCGCTCGAGATGCCCGCTGCGGGCGGGGACACCCTGTGGGCCAACCAGTACCTGGCCTACGAGCGCCTCAGCGAACCGCTCAAGGAACTGCTCGGCGGGCTCACGGCACTGCACACCGCCGCGAACTACGGCCACCCCGAGCAACAGGCCGAGCACCCCGTCGTCCGCCGCCATCCCGAAACGCAGCGCCCTTTCCTGTTCGTCAATCGCCAGTTCACACGCCGCATCCAGCAGCTGTCGCGCGACGAGAGCGCGGCGCTGCTCGAGTTTCTCTTCAACCACTCGACGCACCCAGACTTCAGCTGCCGCTACTCGTGGCGACCCGAGACCATCGGGATCTGGGACAACCGCTGCACCCAGCACTGCGCAGTCAACGACTACGAGGGCGAGCGCGTGATCAGCCGAGTCACCATCCTCGGCGACAACCCCAAGCCGGCCTTCGACACCGGGCGCTGGGGCGCCTTCGAGCCACGACGCATCTCTGCGGCAACCGCAGGGCTCGATCGCAACTGAGCCCGCCGCAATGCTGCCCGTGCAGGGCTGGCTTCGCCAGCTTCCCCGACCCACGCGCGAGCTGCGCCGCCAGATCGAGGAGTGCGGCGCCGCCCTCATGCAGACTGCGATATCGCAGTAGCGAGGCCCTCATCGATCGGGTCCAACCCGCCTGGGGCTTACTCGCTTGACGGCGCAGAGCGCGGACCCCGCAGATTCTTGGCCCGAACCCGGGGCTCCAATCGTGCTCCCGATCCGGGTATCATCGGCTGATGGAAGAAAACCAAGCGCCGCGCGCCCTCGAGGGTCTGCGGGTGATCGAGCTGGGGTCGAGCGTATCGGTGGCGGTGGCCGGCCTGGTGCTGGCGGACAACGGAGCCGAGGTGATTGGCGTCGAGCCTCCCCAGGGCAGCGCGCTGCGCTCCCATCCCGCCTTCGCCATGTGGGCTCGGGGCAAGCGCAGCCTGGTCACCGACCTGTCGACCGCTGGGGGACGCGCGCATCTCGACGGGCTACTGGCTGACGCCGACGTGCTGCTAGTGGGTCTCAAGCCCGCTGCGGCCGAGCGATTCGGTCTCGATCCGAAGCGGCTGGCCGCGTCGAACCCGCGGCTCGTGCAGTGCGCGGTGACCGGCTTCGGAAGTCGCGGCCCATTTCGCGACATCGCGGTCTGGGACGGCATCGTCAATGCGCGGGGCGGGCGCATGCAACAGTTCGACTCGCTGCACGACGGCGAGCGGCCGGCCTACGCAGCCGTCCCGGTGGCGTCGCACGGCGCCGCCATGCTCACCCTGCAAGGGGTTTTCGGCGCGCTCCGCGAGCGCGAACGCACGGGGCGCGGCCAGCAGCTCGAAACCAGCCTGATCCAGGCGCTCACCCATTTCGACATGATCTACTGGTACCCGGGCGCGAGCTGGGAGCCGCGCTACGTCGACACGCCCTTCATTTCCTACAGCATCGCGCGCACCGCCGACGGCGCCTGGGTTCAGTTCGCGCAGAACGGCCCGCGGCTGTTCGCCGCGCTGGTTCGCGTGCTCGACCTCGACCCGAAGGTCACTCCGTCCCTCGACCCGACCGCCCAGAAGCCCGAGCAGATGCGCGCCTTCCGTACCAGCCTGCAGAAGCGCATGTTGACGCGCAGCTGGCCCGAGTGGCAGGCGATCTTTGCCGACGAGCGCGAGATCTCGGCGGAGCGAATGGTGCTGCCCGGCGAAGCCCTCGACCACCCACAGCTCAGCAGCACGGGCGATGTGATCGAAATCGACGGCGTACGCCAGTTGGGACCCCTGATCCGGCTGTCGGAGACACCCGGTCGGCCCGGACGCAAGCCAGCGGCCCTGGACGAAGCACAGACGGCGACCTGGAATGGGGCGCCGCCGCCCACCGCCCCGCCCGCGGCCACGCCGGCGTCGGGTGGGCTCTTCGACGGAGTCACCGTGCTCGAGTTCGCGACCTGGATCGCGACCCCGTTAGGCGCCACGCTGATGGCCGATCTCGGTGCGCGCGTGATCAAGGTCGAGCCGCTCGGCGGTGACCCGATGCGCAGCGCTGGTCCTGTCGGTCTGAAGATCGTGCAGGGCAAGGAGAGCATCGCGCTGGACCTGAAGTCGCCCGAGGGTCGCGAGATCGTGCAGCGCCTGGTCGCGCGCGCCGACGCCCTGGCGCACAACTACCGGCCCGGCGTACCCGAGCGGCTGGGCATCGACTCGAAGACGCTGCACGAGATCAATCCGCGGCTCGTCTACCTCTACGGTGCGTCGTACGGCGCGACGGGGCCGATGTCCTCGAAGCCGGCGTTTCACGTGACCGCCGGCGCCCTCAGCGGTGGGGCGCGCGCCCAGGCGGGGGCGGATGCGCTGCCGCCCGACGCTACAGAGCTCTCGCTGCCGGATATCGCGCGCCTATCGCGGCGCCTCGAGGTCGCGAACGAGGGCAACCCCGACTTCAACGCCGCAGCCGGGGTCGCGGCGGCCCTGGCGCTCGGCCTCTACACCCGCGAGCGCAGCGGCCGAGCCCAGGCACTCGAAGTCCGCATGATGCTCACCAACTGCTACACCAACTCGAAGGACTTCGTCGACTTCGAAGGACGTCCCGCACGCGAGATCCCCGACGCGCAGCTGCTAGGCCTGAGCGCGCTCTATCGTCTCTACTCCACATCACAAGGCTGGATATTCCTGGCGGCGCCCGCGCAGCGAGACTTCGAGCGCCTGTGTGCGGCGGCCGACTGCGAAGCGCTGCTCGAGGACTCGCGCTTCGCGAGCGCTGAGTCCCGCGCGCAGCACGACGAGGAGCTGGCCGCGGAGCTTGCGCGCGTGTTCGCGGCCCGCGATGCAGACGACTGGGAACAGAGCCTGACGACGCGCGGCGTCGCCTGCGTGCGCGCCGACGAGGGTCCCCCGGCGCGCTGGATCTACGAGCATCCCGACGCGAAGCGACTCGGCTGGTACACCGAGGTCGCCGAGGAAGACAGCGCGTACGGCAGCTACCGCCGCTACGGCAAGCTGATCACCCAGGATCGCGACACGGCCCCCTTGCGCGGCGCCAACCGCAGCGGCGAGAACACCCGCGCGCTGCTCGCAGAGCTCGGATACAGCGAGGATGAGATTACGGCACTTCTCGAGCGTGGCGTCGTCGCAGAGCCCGACTGATCCGTCCCGTACTCGGCCGGGCTAGATGAACACGCCCATGCCGGCCCCGCCACTGGCTGCGATGACCTCTCCCGAGATGCTCGCGGCGCGCGGCGAAGCGATGAAGGTCACCACGTCGGCGACTTCGCTCGCATCGACCCAACGCTTGATCGCGTTGCCGCTGGCGCTCGCCTGGCGGAGCTCCTCGACGGTCTTGCCCAGCTTCTCTGCTCGACGCTCCAGCATTCGGTCGAGGTCTTCGGTGCGTGTCGCACCCGGCAGGACCGCATTCGCTGTGATGCCGTCCTTGCCGAGCTCGTGGGCGAGGGTGCGCACCACATGGATTACGCCGAGGTTGCGCGGTCCGCCCGAGTAGTTGAGAGCGCCCTCTGGATTCCTTTCGGTCGGATACCCACTCGCATAGCGTGCCGAGAGTCCGACGATTCCGATGATTCTTCCCCAGCCCTGCTGCTGCATGTGGGGCGCGACGGCACGAGCCGCTCGCAGCACGCCCATGAACTTCGTCTCGATGTCCTTCATGACGTCGGCATCGTCGAGCTCGGCCAAGGGCCCGAAGCCGATCCCGCCCGGTACCCCCGCATTGCTGACCAGGATGTCGACACCGCCGAAGCTCGATACGGCGGCCTCGACCATGCGCTCGATGTCGGATACCCGCGTCACGTCACCGGCGACCGCAAGAGATTGCGTGCCAGTCGCCTCCCCGATCTCCTGCGCGGCCCGCTGGACGTCTTGCTCTGTGCGTGCGGCGAGGACGACCCGAACGCCCTCTCGTGCCAGCGACATTGCAATGGCCCGTCCGATTCCCTTGCTGCCGCCCGTGATGAGGGCGGTCTTGCCCTCGAGCTCAAGATCCATTCGAGTGATCTCCCTGGTGATTTGACTCAGCGATGCGAAACAACCGACGAGAGGTATGCGCCAGGATCCGGTCGCACTCCGCCGCTCCGAAATCCGCCAGGATTTCCCGGGCGACTGCGATCGCGCGCGCGTAGGACGGCGCCGGGGAAGCCGGATAATCGGATCCCCAGAGCAGCCGGTCGGCGCCGAATCGCTCTTCGAGTCGAGCCATGGCCTCTCGGGCGGATCCCCGACTGGCGTCGAAGACGCGCGACGAGATCTTCAGATGCAGGGCGGGCAGCTCCGAGAGCGCGCACAGGGAGGGGCATCCGAGATCGGGCTTCGCCGAGTCGAGTGACTGCAATCCGCAATGGTCCAGCACGACCGGCAGGCTCGGGAAGTCTCGCATCAGCGGAGTCAATCGCTCCAGATTCGCGATCGGGGCGAGCACGCAGAGGGTCGTCTGCAGATCCGCCGCGAGCTGCCACAGGGGTCGGAACGACTCCGGGTCGAGATCCTGCGAGAAGGCCAGTGCGCGCAGTCCGCGTGCCCCGCGCTCCTCGACCCAGTGTCGAGCCTGGTCGCGAAGCTCCGGCGACTCGGGATCGACGCCGGCGACGAAGACGAATCGGTCGGGATGAGCCTCGGCCATGTCTGCGGCATAGCGGTTGTCATAGGCATAGGCGGCGAAGGACTGGACGAGGACCGCGGCCTCGACCGAGCAGTCCCGCTGCGCCCCGAGCAGGTCTTCGGCGCTGAAGCTCTCGACTTGCGCATGTCCCGCGTCGTCGCCAAAGGCCGACATCAGCGGGTAGCGTTCGGGGTCGGACGAGATGATGTGGACATGGGAATCGATCACGACCTGTCCTCTAGCGCGGCGATTCGCGCTCTCAGCGCGTCTGGCGAGAGCGGCGTGCGGCCAGCGCTCGAGACGAGCTCGTTGGCCGCCAGCTGGACGGCCTCGTTCACCGGCGTCGCGACCCCGTGTAGTCTGCCCAGCCAGACGATCTCTCCGTTGATGTAGTCGGTCTCGATCGACTTCAGCCCACGCAGCACGCTCTGGGCGCTCGAGCCCTGACCCCGCGGCGAACCTTCGATCGAGCCGACGGCACGGCCCGCGTCGACGAGGCGTGCGCGATCCGCCTCGTGGCTGACGACGTCGATCCCGGCGGCGCGGTAGCAGGCCTCGCCTTCCTCCCGAATGCTGTCACAGATGTCTTCGAGGCCCGTGCGGTCGCCGCAGACGGCGTCGAGGGTCGAGTCGGCATTCGTGAGGAGCTTCGCGTATTTCCATTCGAGCACAGCCGGGCGGGCCAACGCATCGAAGCCTGCCTTCGAAAAATCCTCGACGACCTGGCGGGTCAGATCGTCGACCCCGGACGGAATTCGTCCCATGTCGATCGGCGCATTGGGCGCGTAGTTGAGCACGATGCCGGGCTCGATGAAGGTGGCGGGGATCCAGACCGCGCAGCCCAGGACGTGCCGGAAGCGGCGCTGCGCGAGGCGCTCGTTGTGGACGCCGTTCTGGGCACATAACACCGGAAGATCGACACTCGATGCGGCGGCGAGGGCCTCGATCGCGGGCAGGCAATCCTGGGTCTTCATGGTCAGGATCGCGATGTCACCCGAACGGAACTCGATCTCGTCGGGGTGGGCAACGGCCGGGATCTGGAGGCGATCAGCGCCGGCGGGCGTTTGGTAGTCGAGCCCACCCTTCTGGATGGCCTCGAGGTGGGGGCCTCGAGCGATCAGCAGCGTCTGCTTGCCGGAGCGGTGCAGCTGCGCGCCGATGCTCGCCCCGACGCCTCCCGCGCCATAGATGATGTAACGGCACGCGCGCATGCTTCGATTAGCTCCGCTCACCCGATCCCTGGGGAGTGGGGAGTATTATGTGTGCGCCGGGATCGGGCAAGCCGCTGCTTGCCCAGCGTTCTCGCTCCTGATAGGGTTAGCGGGCTGGGGCTCGGGAGGCAGGCATGGACGAGGGGTTCGAGGGTTTCGAGTTGACGTCCGAGGACCCCTCGGAGGTTCGGCGTCTGCTCGCAGAGCGGGGCTGGGGCGACGGTCTCCCCATCGTCGTGCCGACCGAGAAACGCGTTGCAGAGCTGCTGGCGGCCGTGGAGTGCGATCCCGACGCTCTGGTCGGCATCCTGCCACCGCGACTGGGCGAGGCCACCGAGCGGATCGTCGCGGTGAACGCCGTGATGGCCGGCTGCACGCCCGACCTCTTCCCCGTGGTGCGTACGGCGCTGCGCGCCATGTGCCGGCCGGAGGCCAACCTGGCCGGGGTCCAGGCCACGACCGGCCCGGTGGCCCCGCTCATCGTCGTGCACGGCGAGGCGGTGGAGAAGCTGGGGTTCAACAGCGGCCACGGCACCTTCGGTCCCGGTTGGGTCCCCAATGCGACCGTGGGGCGGGCCATTCGGCTGATCCTGATGCACGTCGGTGGCGCGCGCGCCGGCGAGGCGAGCATGACGACCCAGGGTCAGCCGGGTCAGTACGGCCTCTGCATCGCCGAGAACCTGCCCGCCACGCCCTGGGAATCCTATCCCGCCTCGCTTGGCGTAGAGGCAGGCAGCGCCGTCACGGTCTACTTCTCCGAGAGTCTGCACAACTCCCAGGATCACGTCAGCCAGGAGCCGGATGGGATTCTCCAGACGATCGCGTGGATGGCGGCGGCGCCGGGCAGCAACGCCACCTATGCCTGCGACGCGGAGTGCTTCGTCATCATGTGTCCCGAGCACGCGCAGTGCGTGGCCTCGAGGGGGTGGAGCCGGCGCGATGTGCAGCTCTACCTCTACGAGCACGCGAGACTCTCGCGACGTCAGCTCAGTGTCGGGGGCTGTGCGGGAATGGATAGCTGGCGCCCGTGGATGCATGCCGACTCCGATCCCGACCAGCGACTTCCCGTCGTCGACCATCCCGACGATTTTCGCATTCTCGTCGCCGGCGGCGGTGGGAAGCACTCATCGGTCCTCACGAGCTGGGGGCCCACACGCAGCGTGACCCTTCCATTCGAATGCTGAACCACGACCCGGACAGCGGCCGCTGAGCCGCAATCCAGGCCGGGTACAAGGAGTCTCCAAATGATCTGGGCATATTCACCCGAAGGCCTGCAGGCCCATTCTCTTCCCCAGCGCGCCGAGATGCCCGATCTCCGCGGCGGCTCGCCGGTGATCGGCTTGTTCGATAATCGCAAAGCGAACGCCGGGCTGCTGTTGGGCGAAATCGGGGGTCATCTCGAGGAGCGCCTGGGAGCGACGATTCACCGATACGACAAGCCCAACGCCTCCCACGCGGCCTCGAAGGATCTGCTCGATCGCATGGCGGCCGAGGTCGGCCTGGTCGTCGCCGCGAGCTCGGATTGAGGCTCCTGCACGTCGTGGAGTCTCCACGACCAGATCGAGCTCGAGCAGCGCGGAGTGCCCTGCATCGTGATCGCGACCTCCCATTTCGAGGCTCTGGCTCGCGAGCTGGGTGAGCTCAAAGGCTTCGCCCCGCGCGTAGCGGTGATCGAACATCCTCTGGGCGGCGGAACTCACAATGAGGTCGTTTCGCGTGCCCGCAAGGTGATCGAGTCGATCATCGCCCTCGCGCAATAGCCCACGGAGCATAGGAAGAGAGATGTCCGCAGCGATCAAGCAATCGATTCGCTATTTCAGCCGCATCGTCGAGCCGGATGGTGGCCGCGTCGCCCTCGTCGCGGTCGAGGGGGATCGTCTGACCGTCTCCTACGATTCGGGATCGAGCGACTGTACGGCGTGTTCGCTGCCCGCAGACTCGCTCGCGGAGATGATCCAAGAAGACCTCAAGGCGCGGGGAATCGAGATTGCCCGCGTGATCGTCGAAGATGGTGGAAAGTGACGACCAAAGCTCCTCGTTCACAGCCGGCCACAGCTGTCCAGACGGATGAGACCGGCCGAGCCCTTCGAGATCCCCCGGATCTGGGCCCCGGTCGGCATCGTTCCGCGCTCGTCAACGTCACCAACGTCTGCAACCTCACCTGCAAGCATTGCTTCGTGTTCCGAGACGAGAACCCGAAGGATCCCCGGGACAAGATCGACGACGCCACCCCGCTCCATCAGCTACGCGTGCTGCGCGATCGCCATGGCATCGAGTTCATGTTGTTCATGGGCGGCGAGCCGATGATCCGCCGGGATGTCGTGCTGGAGGGAATGAAGCTCTTTCCCAGCGCCTCCATCGTCACCAACTGCACCTACGGCATCCCCTCCGCACCCGGTTGCGTCGTCACCGTCTCGCTGGATGGCCCAGAGGCTCCCAACGACGCGATCCGCGGCGAGGGGGTTTTCGAGAAGGTGAAGCAGGCGATCCACGCTCGCGACCCCGATGACGGCACCATCGTTCTGATCCAGATGACGCTGACGCGCGCGAACCAGAGCTGTCTGGAGGAGTTCGTCGAAGCCGTCCGGGACTGGCCCGTCGACGGCGTGACGTTCACCTTCTACGTACCCACCCGCGACGATCGGACGGATCTCGCCTGGCACGACCTGCGCGACCGCGACCCGGTAGTCGAGCGCTTGATCGCGCTAAAGCGCAGCCACCCCCACCTCATCAAGTCGAATATCGGCGCACTCGAGCTCATGATGTCGGGCGTCGCCATCCGGTATACCGGAGAACGAGGCGAGCCCTGCCTGGCCCGCAACACACTTCCGCTCTACCTCGGCCAAGGAGGCGCCTTCGAGAGACCCTTCTGCTGCTACGGCAACGACGTCGACTGCACGCGCTGCGGCGCCTACGCGGTCTTCAACGCGGCGTACCACCAGAAGATGCAGAGCGGGCGAGCCGATGTTGCAGGGCTTACCGGCGTTGGTGCATGAGGTGGTGCATGAGGTAATGGCCATCGAGCCACAGGCCTACTCGGCTCCCTCGCTGCCGGCCTCGGGATCGATGCGCGGGAAGAGCGGCGCCCCCTTCAGCGTGGGCGAGCCCACTGGGATGCCACCCCAACCCCCCGCCTCGGGAAGCCTGGCGCTCTCGAGCGTACCCTCGAGCCCGAGTCTCGTGAGGACCTCGGCCGCCGTCACGGGCATGAAGGCGGAGATCATCTGGGCGGTGATGCGCAGGGCCTCGCAGCAGGTGAAGAGCGTGGTGCGGAGGCGCTCGGCCAGCTCGGGATCCTTCGCCGCTTTCCAGGGCTCGCGCAGCTCGAGATAGCGATTCGTTACGTCCACCAGATGGAAGATGGCCTCGAGCGCACGCTGGGGGCGCATGGCGCGGACCTCTGCATCGAGCTTGGCCAGCGCCTTCTCGGCGGCTTCCTGGACCTCGATCTCCGGCGCCTCGATGGCGCCGGGCTCGGGCACGGCGCCGTCGGCGAAGCGGCCCGTCATATTGAGGGCGCGGCTCACCAGATTGCCCAGGTTGTTGGCCAGGTCGGCATTGATGCGGCCAACCAGCAGGGCTTCACTGAAGTTCGAATCCTGTCCGAAGACCATGTCACGCAGCAGGAAGTAGCGGAAAGACTCGAAGCCGTACTTCTCCTCCATGATCAACGGCGAGATCATATTGCCGAGGCTCTTGGAGACCTTGCGATCGTCCACGTTCCAGTAGCCGTGCACGTTGATGTGACGGGGCATGGGCAGGCCAAGAGCTCGGAGCATCGTGGGCCAGAAGACGGCATGGGGCTTGAGGATGTCTTTCCCGATCACGTGCTCGGCACTGCCCCAGAGGCGCACAAAGTCCGGACCATCGGGATAGCCGATCGCAGTCAGATAGTTTACCAGGGCGTCGAACCAGACGTAGCAGACGTAGTTCTCGTCGAAGGGAAGCTCGATACCCCAATCGAGGCGTGACTTGGGACGCGAGATGCATAGATCACCGCCGAGCCCGCTCTCCTCGCGAAGCATGAAGAGCGCCTCGTTGCGATAGCGCTCGGGGCGCACGAAGTCGGGGTTCTTCTCCATGTAGTCGGCGAGCCACTCGAAGTGGGCGCCCATCTTGAAGAAGTAGTTGCTCTCCGTGCGCTGCTCCGGGGCCCGCTCGTGGTCCCTGCAGAGCCCGTCCTGCATGTCGCGATCGGTAAGGAAGCGCTCGCAGCCACGCAGTACGCGCCTTCGTACTCCTGGAACTCGATCTCACCCGCTGCATGGATCTTGGCGAGGATCTCTTGCACCACCCGCTTGTGATCGGCGTCGGTGGTGCGAATGAAGCGATCGTAGACGATGCCAAGCTTGTCCCAGGTCTCTCGGAACAGCGTGGAGAAGTATTCGGCGGCGGCGGCCGACTCGCCCCGAGCCTCGGCCGCCTCGAGAACCTTCTCGCCGTGCTCGTCGCTACCCGTCAGGAAGTAGCTCTACTCTCCGCACAACCGGTGGTAGCGCACCATCGAGTCCACCAGGACGGTCGTATACGTATGGCCGATGTGGGGCTCGGCGTTGACATAGTAGATGGGGGTTGTGAGGTAGAAGGAATCACTCATCGCAACACTCTCCTTGAACGCTTCTGCTGGGGGTACGCAAGGCCGGCGTCTTTCGAGGCCCCTCGGCTCGGCGCCGAGAGCGCCGGCCATCCGACTCCCTGCAGCTTCGAGGTCAGTCGCCCGCGAGCTCCGGAATCACCTCGCGACCGATCGCCTCGACGGCGGCGAGCTCGTCCAGGCTCGGCAGGCTGAGCAGCGCCTGGTCCACGCCGATCCCGGCCAGCTCGCGGCAGCTGGCGACGAGCTCGGCCGGCTTCACGACACCGGGCTCTTGCTGGGTCACGCCGAGGGTCGTCTTCTCGATCTCCTCGTAGGCGCGTCCCGCGTCGTCGCAATGGGCCTTCAGCACGTCGAGCTTGCGAGCCACCTCGCTGGTTCCGATTCCCGCGAAGATGTTGCAGGCGTCGCCATAGCGAGCGACCAGCCGCAGCGTCTTCTTCTCGCCGCCTCCACCGATCAGGATCGGCGGATGAGGCCGCGAGAGGGGCTGCGGCACACACAGCGTCTCCGCCAGCTGGTAGTGGCGCCCGTCGAAGGCTGCGACCTCGCCCGACCACATCTGCTTCGCGATCCGCAGCGTCTCTTCGAGGCGCTCGAAGCGCTCCGCAATCGGCGGGAAGGCGACGCCCAGCCCATGATGCTCGCGCTCGAACCAGGCGGCGCCAACCCCGAAATAGGCGCGGCCGCCGGAGAGCACATCGAGAGTCGTGGCGGTCTTTACCAGCACTCCAGGCTCGCGATAGGTCACGCCCGTGACGAGCGTGCCGAGCTTGATCCGCGACGTCGCGGCCGCGAGGTGCGAGAGCGTCGCATAGCCCTCGAGCATCTCCTCTTCGGCCTCACCGACCCCCGGAATCTGAAAGTAGTGATCCATGACCCACAGGCTCGCGAAGCCCCCGGCCTCTGCGGCCTGAGCGATCTCACGCAGTCGCGAGCCAATCTCCGCCGCTCCCCCGGCCGAGCCGAAGACGGGTAGCTGAAGACCAATTCTCATGTCGAACCCCTTTCGTCACACGTTCGTGACACGTTGTAAAGATTGCACAGAGCGCAGCAGGAGCAGAGCCCGCGCCCTGCCCGGCCGATCAGCTCCGAACGGCCGGAAGCACCTCCCGCGCCAGCAGGTCCATGAAGCCGAGCTCGTCCTCCACGAATTGACTGAGCAGGAGGTTCGTCGCTCCGCTCGCGACGACCTCGCGCAGCCGCTCTACCAGCCGCTCCGGGGGACCCGCGATCGTGCCCAGGGGCGCCAGGAATTCGACGAGTCCGAGTTCTTCGACCAGCGCGGCGTTCTGGGTGGCGGTGGCGGGGCTCGCGTGATGACGCGAGTCGTAGCGGTGTTTCAGCTCGGCGATCTTCGGCTTCAGCTCCTCGGGCAACCCCTTGCCCTCCATGTGGAAGCGGTAGACGTGATTGGCCGTGCCGCCGAGGATCGACTTTACACTCTCGATGCCTTCGGCCTCGCTCGGCGCGGGCACGAGGTTGCACATGTACCAGATCTCGAGGTCCTCGAGCCGGCGGCCGGCCGCCTTGCAGCCGCGGCGGATGTTGTCGAAGGCGACCTCCCGCATCGGGGAGGCGAGGCAGTTGGAGAGGATGACGCCGTCGGCGATGCGACCGGCGAGCTCCTGGGTGCGCGGCCCCTCCGCTGCGATCCAGACCGGCGTCGGCGCCCTATGCCAATGCACACCGAAGCGCCGGCCGTCCCACTCCGCCTCGTCTCCGCGACACAGCGCCTGCACCGCGCGAACGTAGGCCTCCAGCTCGTCGAGGCGCGCCGGCCGCGCGCCGATGTTGCGCAGCGCCGAGTCGCCGCTGGCGATGCCATAGCGGAAGCGGCCGCCGGAGAGCTGCTGCAGTGCGAGACAGGCGGAGGCGACCACCGCCGGGTGGCGGGTCATCGGATTCGAGACGGTGATGGCGAGGTCGGGACGGGTCGTGAGCTGCGCGGCCATCGTCATCGAGACGAAGGGCTCGGCCCAGAGCGATTGGGAGTCGCCGGTCGTGAGCAGCTCGAAGCCGGCACGCTCTGCGGTCTCCAGCCAGGTGGGGTAGCGGCCCAGGTCGCGCACGGCGATGCCGGTCCCGAAGCGCGGGGCTTCGGCGCGGTCCTGGCCGTCCGGGCGGGAGGTCATCGGCATTTCCGCCTCTCCTCGAAAGATCTCGCAAGCCCCGCGCCGAGCTCGGCTTCGGCGAAAGCCCCCTAAGAGCCGCCGCTCGCGCTCTTGCGTTTGATGGCCGACCAGAAGAACGGCGAAATCAGCTGCTGCCACCAGGTCATCGGAAAGGCCGAGAGGTTCGCGACGCCGATGTCGGCGGGAGGCCGGCGGTCCTTTGGCAGGAAGCGGCTACCGAAGACGATGTCCCAGAGGATCAGGTTCGAGCCGTAATTGGTATTCGCCTCCCGAATCGTTCGCGAATGATGCCAGCGGTGGAGCTCCGCCTGGCTAAAGATCCAGTTGAGCGGCCCGCATCGGATCATCATGTTCGAATGCTGGAAGAGGCCGTGGACAGTCGACACGACGAGCCAGAGCGCGATCACCCGGGCGTCCGCCCCGAGCGCGATCAGCGGGATGATGAGACCGACGTTGAGAAGCGCGATATCCACGACGTGAAAGCGGGCCGCGTTCAGCCAGTAGAGGCGCGGCGCGCTGTGGTGGGTCGCGTGGAAGCGCCACAGGAAGTCGACCTCGTGCATCCAGCGGTGGGCCCAGTATTGGAAGAACTCGACGATCACGAGTGCCAGCCCCAGCTGTGCGATCAGCGACCAGTCCGACGGCCACAGCGCGGCGCCGAAGCGTGCCGAGAGCCAGGCGCCGAGTGGGGCGGCGACGAGGACAGTCAGGGGTCGGAAGCTCAGACCCGTCGCGTTGATCGACAGCCACCAGGCGGCGTCGGTCGCGAGGTCGCCGTGGGAGCGATTCCAGTCGGGCACGTAGGGGTAGAGGCGCTCGCCCAGGATCACCAGCGCATAGCCGAGAAGCATCGGGGCGGGCATCGCCACGGTCAGGCTCACGCCGCGCTCGATCAGCACCAGACACAGGCCGACGCAGATCAACATGACGAGGGGAAAGACCGTCGAGGCGAAGAGACTCTCCCCAGACGTCATCGTCTCGGCCTCGGGGCCGCCCATACCGCCCATACCGCCCATACCGCCCATGCCGACCTCGCGGTCCACTCCTCCGTGCATCCCGTCAGCCAACTTCGATCGCTCCTCGAGAGACGTCGTCTGTCCGGCGTCCGCAATCGGACCAGACTCGGATACCCATCGTATAGCAGAATCGGTTGGCAGAATCGGCGGACCAGATGATCGCGATCGGTGAGGGCGGAATCAGATCTCATACTTTGCTCCCCGACCACTGCCCCCGCCTACTTCGCCACCACTCCCACCCCCAAGGCCGTAGTTAGGCGGCGTAGAATCCTGATCGAAGACCCGATCAGAATCTCCCGTTGCTCGAGCGCGGCGCCGCCCATCCCATCGACGAGCGCCGCGCCGATCCACGACGCGATCGCAATCAGAAAAGTAGGCACCGATGCGCGGCAAGGCCGGCGAACCGAAGGGCCACTCCAGAACTCCGTCGACCCCGGTCTGCCAGGCCAGGAGCCCCGGCAGGCCTTTTCTCAGCTGAGGGCGGGGTCGGTGTCCCGAACCGGCTCCCGATCGGTTGGCCTGTCTTCACGATCATCCACGGCCGCTTCTGGGTGATCGCCGGGGGCTCCGGAGCTTGGCCGGGAATCCCCTGCCATCGGCCGTATGACCGAGGCAGTCTCCGAACGCCTGCTGTCTGCTCGGACACCGCCGCCCTTGGTATGCCAGGAGTCCAGCCTCGCCAGCGGCGTGCCCAGTACGGCATTTGAGTGCCAGCACCTTCTCGAGGATCGCATCTCATGTCGACGATGATCGCCGCGCGGCGCATCGACGGTGGTCTACGGGTTCGTGTGCCCGGGTGATGAAATGCGTGCCCGATCCCGAGCGCGTCGAGACGCAAGAGGCCCTGCTCGAGCGCCCGTTGAAGCCCGACCCGCCGCCAAGAAAAAAACGCCCATCCTCGCGAAAGCAACCTCGCACTTCCGGGCAGATTCCCTACCGTATGGAGATGCCTGATTCTGGTTTTGGGCGTCTGAAGTTACGCTGCGGGCGCCGACTCGATGCTCGACGGCCAGTCCACATCGATTGTGGTCGCTAAAAAGGAGGAGACACCATGAAGGTCATTGTCGATTACGACCTGTGTGAAGCCAATGCATATTGCCAGCGGAGCTGTTCCGAGGTCTTTCGTGTGGAGGAAGACGATACCCTGACGTTGCTCGTGGCCGATATCCCGGATCGGTTGCGCGAGCAGGTCGAGGAGGCCGCGCGACTGTGCCCGCGCCAGGCGCTCCGAATCGAAGGCTGACGAAACCTCCCCGAAGCCCGGCGACCTCAATCTCGCAGATCCCGATGCCTTCGAGAACGGCCAGCCCTTCGAGTATTTCGGAGGGCTCCGCCGGGAGGCATCGGTTCGTCGGAACCCCGATCCGTTTCAAGCCGAGCTGCGAATCTGGATCGACCGGACGGTGTTGATCAGAAACAGCCCGATGGCCGCGGCATTGAGCAGCCCACCGCACGTGCGCAGCACAGACACCCCCGCCAGGTCGCCTGCCAATCGCATCACGAGGCTGACGTGAAGCACCGCCACGTGAAAATAGAAGGCACGGCGAAAGACGATCGGACGATTCAGCACAGAGGGGAAGATGATCGGGGCGTGCCCGAAGACCATCGAGAGGGTAAAGCCTACGAAGAGTGCGTGCAGGAAGGCGTCGTAGAGGGGTCCTGCTCCCGGCGAGCCCAAAGCGATGCCGAGCACCCCGGACACCGCGAGCCAGCAATAGCCCGAGAGCAGACAGACTGCGACGAAACGCGTCAGCCCCGACTGGCTCACCGTTCGTCGGGCGACATCGTGGCGCGCCAGCCATAGGGTCAAGCCGAGTAGTCCCAGCCCGAGCACGCGCGCTCCCCATTCTGCGTGCAGCGAGGCGAGCATGCAGCCGGCCAGCACGGTCGACATGCAGGCTCCGAAGCTCAGCCCGGCTCCGCTCGGCGGCCTGAGGAAGCGGCTCAGCTCCAATCGTTCGCCGGCGATGGTCAGGACGAGAAAGGCCATCCACCAGGGCACCAGCTGCGGCACGATGGACCCCGACAGCCAGAGCAGGTTCCCCACCAGCCAGCAGACGGCACCGACGCCCATGGTGAAAGTCGCCAGCTCACGCTGTTCCCGCAGCAGGGTGCCAAAGATCGCCACGAGGACGAGAGCGCCCAGGGTCATCAGGCCGGCCGGAACAGGGCCCGGAAGGGCCGCGACCAGGCAGAGCGCCCCGAGACCCGTCGCGATGGGGCCCGCGTAGGCCCACCGCCTCTCGAGACCCACCGCTCTCTCCACGCCGATGAGTGTTCCAAGGAAGCCGCAGACCATGAGGGGGCCATGTGCGCCCACCCAGGCGGGCTCGGGGATGGGCCAAGACCAGCCGAGCCGCACCAGCCCCCCCCAGGAGGCGGCGATGAGCGACAGGATTCCAGCCGCCAGCAGCGGCAGCCTTTGCCAGGCGAGCGCGCCGCGACTCGACTGCACCGCAGGCTCCTCGGATGCGCGCGCACGCTCCCCTGGTCCCGGATCGCGACCCGAGCTCGAGAGCGCAACGAGTTCATCGCGCGTCGGCGCGGTGGCCCGCTCTGCCAGCTGCTCGCGAGCCGCGTTCGACAGCCGCTCGGGGGACCAGCGAAAGTCGCGCGCGGCAAGCACCTCCACATCTTCGACCCCGGGCAAGCGCAGCAGGGCGTCCCTGGCGTTGCTTCGCATGAGTGGGCCCACGGGACAGGCGGGGCTCTTCATGCCCAGTGAGACCCGAATCCCGAGACCCGTGTCTTCCACCGCCTGGACCAACCCGAGGTCGACGATGTTGATCCCCAGCTCCGGATCCATCACCTCTCTCAGGGCGTCGAGAATTTCCTCTGCAGTCATTCACACCTTCCCCGGGCCATCTATCCGTCGGCTTGCATCCCCTGCGGCGGGGCTCAATAGCACGCGGCGCCGGTACGGCGCATGATAGGAGGGGTTGGAGGGGCCCCGCCGTGGGTCCCCGTAGTGTGCCAGAAGCTGGCCGAGCCGAAATCCGAGCAATCGTGGGGCCCATATGATCCGCGCCAATCATCACATCGCGATCTCCACGCCGAATCTCACGCGCTTGATCGAGTTCTACACTTCCCAGCTGGGATTCGAGGTCGCCAGCGACGGGGAGTGGCGCAACTCCGAGGCTCTCGACCGTCACATGGGCCTTCGCGGCTCCGCGGGACGCGCCGCCACGCTGCGCCTGGGAACCGCGATGCTCGAGATCTTCGAATTCGAGAGCCCCCAGCCCTCCCCCCGACCACACGACCGCCCCGTGTGTGACCACGGCCTGACCCACATCTGCCTGGACGTGACGGATCTGGACGCCGAGTACGAGCGCCTGCGCGCCGCAGGCATGCGATTCCACGCGCCGCCTCTCGACGCAGACGTCATGCAGGTCCGCAGTGAATCGCCCCGGCTTCTCCGGAGACCCTTTTGCGTGGGTCCGACCGGCATGGCCGGAGTCTACGTGTTTCATGGTACAGCTTTCGGGTTTGACCGGCGGAATGTTCCCGATGGGCTCGAATAGCCGTCGGCCGTCGAGCCAGTCCAGCCATTCCTGCGTCGCGATCCCGCCTTCGATGTTCGGTTCATCGATGAAATCGAGTGCGCCGTCTCGGGGACGCTGGACGATCCGGTTGCGGTTGCGGGGCAGGACTCGCGATTGGAAGAGCAAGTCGGGTGCCGACGATATCCGGGCTCGCAGGGGCAGTCGCTGGAGGGCGGCTGGACCCCGATTGACATCGGTGAGACAATCGGGCTCAGAAGTGGTGCTACGTCACAGACGCGACGCAGAGAAGACGCGTGGGCCTCGAAGACTTCTCGGTACGCGAGATGCAGATTTCGCGACATCCAGCCAGCCTCGATGCGTCGAGAGAGCCCGAACTCAGGGTGGAGATCCAGTGAAGAGCTTGACCGTGGGTTGTCCGAAAGAGATCAAGGTCCAGGAAAATCGGGTGGGGCTCACGCCGCCCGGCGTGGCGCAGCTCGTTCGTCGCGGAGTTCGGGTGCTAGTCGAAACTCGCGCCGGGGCGGGCGCAGACTACCCGGATCGCGAGTACCTGGAAGCCGGGGCTGAGGTCGTCGACTCTGCCGCGAAGGTCTTTCGAGAGGCCGGGCTGATCATCAAGGTCAAAGAGCCGCAGTGGTCGGAACTCGAGATGCTTCGCGACGACCATCTCCTGTTTACGTATCTCCATCTGGCCGCAGACAAGACTCTGACCGAGCAGCTCGTCGAGACGGGGGTGACAGCGATCGCCTATGAGACCGTTCAGATCGGTCATCGTCTCCCCTTGCTCGAGCCAATGAGCGAGGTCGCGGGCCGGATGAGCGTCATCATGGGCGCCTACTATCTCGCTGAGCACGCGGGCGGGCGGGGAATACTGCTGGGCGGAGTGCCGGGCGTATTGCCCGGCCGAGTCACGATTCTGGGAGGCGGAACCTGCGGCTTCAATGCGGCCAAGATCGCCACTGGGATTGGCGCGGAGACGACGATTCTCGAGCTCGACAGCGAGCGAATGACCTGGCTCGACATGGCGCTACCGGCCGCGCGGACGCTCTATTCGACCGAGTCTGCCCTCGTCGAGCTTCTGCCTCGCACGGATCTGCTGATTGGGGCGGTTCTCGTTCCGGGGGCGAGGGCGCCACGACTCGTCACGCGTGAGCTTCTCAGGTCGATGAGACCAGGAACGGTTCTGGTGGACATCGCTGTCGATCAAGGGGGATGCATCGAGACGACCCGACCCACCACGCATGAGGAGCCGACATTCGTCGAGGAGAGCGTCACGCACTACTGCGTCGCAAATATGCCGGGCGCCTACGCGCGAACTTCGACTCAGGCATTGACGAGCGTGACGCTTCCCTACGTCCAGGCGTTGGCATTGGGCGGAGTCGGCGGGGCCAGTGAGCTACACCCTGAGCTTCGTAGCGGAATCAACTGCCAAGCGGGTCGCTTGACCCGCGAGGAGATAGCGGCTGCGCACGGGCTCCAGTGGGCCCTGCCCTCGATCTAGTAGCCCGTTGAAGATTCGAGACAAACCACTGCGCACGACATCGTACAGTGCAGCAAAGCCGCACCAGATCACATGCCGGGAACGAAGATATGGATGAGAAAGAGCACAATGGGAAACATGACGAAGAGGAAGAGCACGAGCATCATACCCCTCGTTGAGATCGCCTTTTCGGTCTTCGCACCTTCGTTTGGCTCTCTCGGGCTTCCGCAGTGGGGACAACTCCAGTCCTTGTAGGGCATTTCACCCCCGCATTCCGAACACTCTGTTCCCGCCATGCTCGGCTGTCCCTTTACTGCTTATTGCTATTGCTATTGCTATTGCTATTGCGATCGCTTGCTATTGCCCGGCCCCCCGCTTGCGCGGGAAGCCCACGATAGCACGCACCACGTGCAGGCCCCGAGCTGAGGGGAAGGCGAGGGGTGGGGTGGGCGGCGTCATCGGCATGGGTCAGGTCGGGTTCTGGGCCTACGGTTCAGCCCGACTCGTACATGAGTCAACTCAGCACTCTTGAATCAGCACTTTTGAATCGGCACTTTCGAAATCGAACCGTCCCCGGGCACTCTTCCGATCGGCTCTATTTCAGATACAACTGTGCTTTTTTGACGAGTTGGTCGTTTCGAAAAATGGCGTTCATGTTCGAGGCGTCGCTGTTTTGCCACACATACATACTGGTCTCGACATCCCCATCGTCGCTTTCCGGCGCAGCCGACGGGGCTGCCACAAACCCGGGATCGCCAATGACATCGACGACTTCCTGATAACTCATACTCGTTTGGATCCGTTCAAATTCCGCCAGCGTCACGATTGGCGGCGGATCCGGCCCCTTTTCCAGGTCTTGCAATTCAATGTCATTTACGGTCATCCCGACGTTGACAACGGCCAGTGCGCATACACTCGGTACAATCAGGACCATGAATGCGCCCAAGATCACCAAGAATTTTTCCATGCCTCTTTCTCCAGGATTCTCGCACCTTCGACCGCGCCCTAGTTGTAACAACTTTCAGGCCGAAGTGTCCACCGCGCGTTCTAGTCCATCGTGAACAGTCATTTTATCGATCGTACACACCGCTTTCAGTGATCGCGAACGGTCATTTCGGGCATCGCCAACGCCCGTTTCGGCCATCGTGAACGGTCGGCCAACCCCCGGGGCTCACACGAGCACGGGGAATCTCTCGGGGCGCCAGGCCGCTGGACGGTTTTCTTCGCCGTCGCCGCGATCTGGAGGCAAGATGGCGGGTAAGAGACGGTCGATGCGACGAAACCGGGAAACCTCGAGACCGATGTGGTGGCTCGGGCGCAACCACCGGGCCGTGGCGCGAAGCCTCACAGTGAGCGCCGCCCTGGCCCGGGCGGCGGGGTTTTCCTCCTGGAAAGCGATCGAGGCTCTCGGCCGGCTCGATCTCGAGAGCGCTGGCCCTACGGGGCCCGAGACCGACGCTGCGTCTGCCTCCGAGCCCCCCTCGTCTTCTCCGAGTGGAAGTTCGCGACGGTCCACATCGACTGCCCCGTCGAGCTCGACGGGGCGGACTTTCCGGCCGGACCTCCAGCGACCCGCCAACCAACCCCCGCGTGGCTCCGCGGGGGTTCGTTGGCGGGTCGCTAGCTCGAGTTGGCAGCGTCGATCCCTTTGGCGACCGCTTCGTTGCGAAGTCGCAGAAGGACCGAGATCGGGTTGTGATCGGAGCTGCGAACCGCGTGGCTGGTGCCATCGACGATCTCGATTCCCCTCACGTAGACGTGATCGAGCGCGCGTCCGAACACGCGCTTGCGCAGATCGGTCTGGTAGCCGACGGGCGTGAGCCGCAGGCGCGCGAGGGCATCCGCGACGGTCTTCTCGCGCCGCCGACTCCAGGTGTTGAAGTCACCCGACACGATCACGGGCCCCTGGTGCCCTTCGATGACGCGCAGCGCCTCGTTCAACTGCGCCTTCATGTCACTCACGCCGACGGTGAAGTTGATCAGATGCAGATTGACGACGAGCAGGGTGCTGTCGCGATCCCCCCCCAACGCATACTGGGTGACGTTCGTGGCTTTCGGCGACCGGATCCACGGCTCGATGTTCTCAAAGCTGCATTGCGTCAGGGGGGGAGTCCTGCTCGCCGTGACCACGCCGCTATCGACGGTCGAGGATCGGTATCCGGGTGAGAAAGCGCGATGGTATCGGTCGCGAAGTCCCGACATCGCGAACATGCCGCGAGTCGCTTCCTGCAGCAGGATCAGGTCTGCTCCTTGCGCAAGACGCGCCAACTCGGTCAGGAGGTCGGCCCCAGTGTTCTTCTGGACATTCCAGCTGAACAGCCGTATCGAGTCGTGCGCGAGCGGGGCTTGTGTAGGCTCGCGATGCCGATCGATTGCAGCCGCGCAGTCCTCGGGATCCGAGAACCCCGAGTACTCCGGCTGCACAGCATCGAGATCCGGCGAGGCCTGAGGGTCTCCCCGCCACACACAGGACACGAGCACGAGGACGATGCAGAGGGCGATCGGCGGGCGCAACATTCGATTGGCACGATTCCTGTGTCTGGGTGTGGGTGTCCGGTTCCGATTTGATCGGGATCTGTGAACGATTCGCCAGCGGGGTCGGTCGGCCTTGCATCGCGATCGATCGATGCTGCGCAAGGCGAAGAATCTAGACAGCCGGTCCCCTCGCCGAGTTCCACGATTTCGCCCGTTTTAGCGTCTATGCGGGGGACCCGCCCGTTTCGGGTCCTGGCGCGTGCTTCCCCCATCCGCACCCCTGATCTCTTCGCCGATACCAGCCCGCAGCGCGGAAGAGGACCCCTGGGACACCATTCGAATCAGCCCGTTTCGACCGCGCCGCTGGCGACGTATCCCTGTAGCTGTGCGGCCGAGAGCCCGACGATCTCCCGGAACACGTAGTCGTTGTCCTGTCCAATCGCCTCGCCGGCGCGCTTCGTGACGCCCGGCGTACCCGTCAGACCCAGGGGAATCCCCGAGGCGGTCACGACGCCCCTGGTCAAGTGCGGGATCTCCTCGAAGAAGCCGCGGGCGGCCAGCTGCGGGTCCCGACGCAGCAGATCTTCCGTGTTCTGGACGACGCCGGCGGCGATCCCGACGCCCTGCATCGCAGCCATCACGTCGTAGTCGGTTCGTCTCGATGACCACTCGCCAACGTGGGCGTCGAGCGCCTCGGCGTGTTCGATCCGGAGCTGCCGAGTGGCGAAGCGGGCGTCGCGGGTCCAGGCGGGCCGTCCCAGCAGCTCGCAGAAATGCTCCCACTGCGCGTCGCTGCCGACGCTGATGACGCACCAACGGTCCTCGCCCGTGCACGGGTAGCAACCGTGGGGCGCGGCGTGGTGCGACCGGTTGCCGAGCTTCGTCGGCTCTTCGCCGCTGGCGAGAACCTCGAGCAGCGCCGGACCGATCGACGCCACCGTGGTCTCGAACTGGGACATATCGATGTACTGTCCCCTGCCCTCGCGCTCCCGGTATTCTAGCGCGGCCAGCACTCCAACCAGCCCGTGCAGGGCGCTCAGCGGATCGGGATAGGCGAAGTGGGTCATCGTACAGTCGCGATGAGCAAAGCCGGTGAGCGAGCTCAGGCCCGAGAGCGCCTCGATGTTGGAGCCCCAGGTGACGTAGCGGCGTTGGGGCCCGGAGTCCCCGTAGCCGTTCGAGCTCAGCAAGATGAGCTCGGGATTCTCGGCCTTCAACGCGTCGTAGCCGAGCCCGAGCTTCTCAAGAACGCCGGCGCTGTAGTTGGCGACCACGATGTCGCTCTTGGCGATCAGGCGTCGGCACAGCTCGGCCGCCTCGGGTCGGGTCAGATCGAGGCCGATGAAGCGCTTGCCCGCGTTCCAATCCGTGAACCACGGCGAGTTCTGGGGCTGGATCCCCTTCTCCGGCTCTCGAGGCGAGATGTAGAGCCGCGGCACGTCGGGGTACTGCCCGGACTCGACCTTGATGACCTCGGCCCCGCACCAGGCCATGAAGCGACTGATCCACGGGGCCGCCATGCCGGTTCCGAATTCCACGACCCGCAGGCCCTCGAGAGCACCCGCCCCGCTCTTCCGGGTCTCGGCCCGCGCGCGCTTCGGGTCCGGCGTGGGCGCGTCGAGGATTTCGCGGTTGTGCTCGCCGACGCGCGGTGCCGGTCGGGCAATGCGCCAGGGCGTGAGATCGTGCCTGTACGGCGCTCCGGGGAAGCGCAGCGTAGCGGAGCCCTCGATCTCGAGGTCGACGAAGAAGCCCCGCGCCGCCAGCTGCCCGTCATTGGCGACGCTGGCGGCGGTATTGACCGGTGTGAAGGCGATGTGGCGCCGCTGACCCTCGTGGTACGCCTCCTGGACGGTGAGCTGACAGGTCAATTCGGAGATGAAGAGGTCGAGCAGCTCGCAGTAGGGCAAGCGCTTCGAGGAGGGTCCGTGAAACATCGGATCGAGGACCTCTTCGTTCCCGGTCCGCTCGTGGATCCAATGCGATAGGGCCTCCCAGTGCTTGGCCCGGTTGACCATCAGGTAGACGACCCCGTCCTTGCAGGGATACGCGCCCGATGGCACCGCGGCGGCCAGGCCGGTGCTGGCGCGTTTGGGAATGATGCCGTCCTCGAGCCACTTGCCGACGCCACAGATGTGGGTGACCGCGACGACCGTCTCCAGGCTGGAGACATCGACGTGCTGACCGTGGCCGGTCCGTCGGCTGTGCCGGAGCGCGATCAGGCTGCCCGCGGCTGCACAGGTCGCGGCGAGGACCTCCGCCTGCGAGCTTGCGAGCTGCACCGGGGGATCTTCCACGTCCCCGGTGCAGGTCATCGCTCCCCCCAGCGCGCCCGCCACGATGTCCGCCCACTGGAATCCGCGCTGGGGACCCGTCTGCCCGAAGCCGGTAATGGATGTGAGCACGACGCCCGGGTTCTGCTTCGAGAGATCCGCGTAGCCCAGGCCGAGGCCGTCGAGATGGCCGGGCTGATGGCCCTCGATCACGAGGTCGGCGGTTCGGGCCAGCTCGCGAAACCGTTCGCGAGCTGCGCGGTCTTCGAGACCGAGGGTCACGCCGCGCTTGCTGGTGTTGTTGTACAGAAAGGACAGGCTTCGGTCGCGGCCGGGCTCGTTGCCAAGGAAGGGAGGAATCAGCCGCGAGCGGTCTCCGCCCGGTCTCTCGACCTTGATCACGTCGGCGCCCATGTCGGCCAGCAGTTTGCCGCAGTACGCACCCATGTCCTCGGTCAGCTCGAGAACCCTCGTCCCCTCGAGGGCGGAGCCTGCGCGGGGGCTCATCGGGGCGACCTCACCGACGCGGCTCGCTCTATTTCGCTTGATCGGCGGAGGCGAGCGCCTGTTCCAGCCTTCGCGTGATCCCGACGAGTGTCTGCTGGGGCAGGCCCTCTCCCGACCCCGGCGCCACCTTTGCGGTCACGAAGCTCGGACCCTGCTCTTCAAGGAGCGACACGAGACCCGCTCTGAAGTCTCCGATCTCGTCGTACTCGTAGATGGATTCGATGCCCGCGGCCCTGGCCATCCCCGACAAGCTGGTCTTGCCGTGACCGGGAAGCGGGATGGCGCCGGGCAGCTCGTACAGGCCGTTCTCCAGGACGATATGGATCAGATTCGGAGGCGAGAGGTCGGCGATCGTCACCAGGGACCCGAGGTTCATGAGCAAGCTGCCATCGCCGTCGAGCACGATGACCTTGCGTTCCGGTCGCGCCAACGCCAGACCCAGAGCGACCGAGGACCCGTAGCCCATGGCCGTACACCAGAAGAAGTACTCGGGGAGCTCGCTCCAACCCTTGATGGCGCTCATGACCGGCACGATGATCTGGTCGCTCGTGACGTCCTGAACGGTGTTGAGAAGCTCGGTACGTTCAATCATCGAAAATCCTCAGTCTCGCTATTCGACACGGGTCGGATCCGGTAAACAGTCGTCGTGAATCGGGCTGCTAGGTGCCTGCGATGTACCCGTCGGCACTCGTCAGCAGCAGGATGACGGGGCCCGAGCGGCTCTCGGCCTGGTCGAACGCTTCGCCAACCAGCTTGGTGTCCTCGTCGGTGTCGATCAGATGGTAGGGAATATCGAAGGCCTTGATGAAGGGCTCTGTGAGGTCTCGCACGCCCGGCCAGTAGTCGTCGCTCCAGATCCTGCCCTCTGGCGTTTCGGTCATGTATCGATAGCTGATGTAGCCCACCAACAGAACCAACGGAAATCTCGAATCGGCAACCCAGCGCAGAGCGTTGCCGGCGTCGAAGAGGCCGTTGTTCTCGATCAGGACCACCGCGCCCTTCCCACCCATGTGCAACCCCGCGACGATGGCGAGCGCCTCACCCTCGGAGCAGCACTGGATGATGTTGAGCGCGGGGTCGCTCTGCATGGGGGCGTTGACGAAGCGCGTCTCGCTGTCGGGGAGCCACACGATGTACTCGACGCCGCAGCGCTTGAGCTGGTCGACGATCAACTGTCCTCTGTCCGCCAAAGATCACCTCCTCCTAGAACTCGCAGAACGAGCCCACAGACCCATCGTCCGGGGCTCGAATCCCGGGCGCGTTCGGCTCGTCATTCTACAGCCGCGACGCCGCGACGCAGCACGGGGCTCGAATTTCGCCAAAATCCTCGGGCCTCGATCCGCAGCCAGGGCGCGCTGCGAATCCGCATTCCGCGGCGCTGCGGGGCGGCGCCTCGCTTCAGCCCACGGCCTCCTGACCCGCGCGCAGCTGCTCGATCGAGCAGGAATCCTCGACGTCGAGGACGCGCAGCAGGCGGCCGTAGCCGAGCCAGCAAGCGACCGACACGCCCAGATCGAAGACCTCGGCGTCCGTGTATTGGCCACGCAAGCGCCGCCAGAACGCCTCGTCCATGTTTTCGTGGTCGAGCGCGTAACGCTCGGCGAACTCGATCGCGAGCTTCTCCCGCTCGGAGAACTCGTCGGACTCCCGATAGCTCGCAACCTGGGTGTACATCTGCTCGGTCACACCGTGTTGCGCGAACCGCGCAATCCGCGTACCCAGTCAGATGGAACAGTCGTTGATCTGGGCGATTCGCATCCGCGCGGACTCGCGCTCGCGCGGGTGCAGGGCCGTCGTCTCGGCAATGGTCGCGCTCAGCGCCGTGACGGCGGCCCCCATCTTCTCGTTGAGATTCCACACCTGGGTGAGCGCTCCGCCCGGGCCTTGCGGAATATCGATGCGTGCCATGGATCCTCTCCTCGACGGGGGTGGGGTATCTGCCCGCAAATCTAGCGCAACCGCCGGGGACCGACGGGGGCCACTGGGGTAGACTCGCCCACACCAACGGGGGGACGGCGAAATGTCGATCGAGTACCTGTCGTACATCGCGATTCGCGTCGCGGACCTCGATCGCGCGCTCCGCTTCTACCGCGATCTGCTCGGGTTCGAGGAGCTGTCGCGCTTCGCACTGGACGGCCCCTCGCCGTCGGCGCAACTGCTGGGTCGGGACGAAGTCTCGGTGCGCGCGCGTTTCCTCGAGCGCGACGGCACCCGGATCGAGCTGCAGCACCTCGACCTGCCTAGCGATGCCCAGCTGCCTCGGCCGCGAGCGCAGCTCGGGCTGAGCCACATCGGCCTGCGCATCAGCAACTTCGAGAAGACCGTCGCGAAGCTCGTCCGGGGAGGCGCGCGCGTGCTGGAGGCTTCGCGCTTCTCACATCCAGAGCTCGGCAGCGAGGTGGTGATCGTCGAAGACCCCGACGGCGTGCGCATCGAGCTGATCGAGATGCCAGGCGACCCCAGGCAGCCGTTCGGGGAGCCCGTCTAGCGGCCCGTTGAAGAAACTCCGCTGTCGCCAAGGTCGTCTTCAGGCGGCCGAGCCTCGGCGCTCCAGGAATGCGGGCCAGACCTCGGGGTTGGCGAGGCGGTTGGGCCGCTCACCGCGCAGGGCGGCGAGCATGCCCTCGGCGGTGATCGCCACCAGCCGCGGCATGGCTTCGCGCACCCAGCCGCCGATGTGCGGAGTGACGACGGTGTTCTCCATGCGAAACAAGGGATTGTCCTGCCGGGCCGGCTCGGGGTCGAAGACGTCGAGGCCCGCTCCCGCAATCTGTCCCGCCTGCAGGGCCGCCACCAGCGCCGCCTCGTCGACGGTGCCGCCGCGCGACATATTGATCAGGTAGGCGCTCGACTTCATCGCATCGAGCTCGGGACCGCCAACGATGTGACGGGTCTCGTCGCTCAAGGGCAGCGTCAGCGCTACGAAGTCGCAGCGCCCGAGCAGCTCGGGCAGCTGCGCGCGCCGCGTGGTGAGCTCGACCCCCTGGCGCCCGGCGTCGAGCGGATCGTAATAGGGATCGAAGGCCAGCACCTGCATCCGGAAGGCCGTCCTGCACTTGTGGGCGAGCTCCCGGCCGACGAAACCGAAGCCCAGAACCCCGAGCGTCTTGCCGTCGATCTCCTCGGGAAAGCCGGGCCAGTCGTTGCCTGTGAAGTGCTGGAGCGTCGGAAAGGGTGCTGTGCGCAGGGCTCGGTCGCTGACGGCGATGCGCTTGGCGAGCGAGAGCATCAGCCCAATGCCGTGCTCGGCCACGGCGCTGTACTGCGCGCCCGCCGAGTACACGACCGCAACGGCCCGCTCGGTCGCCGCCCGGGTGTCGATCCAGTCGAAGCCCGACGCGCTCACACCGATCACCTCGAGGTTCGGGATGCGCGCCATCTGTTCGGCATTCGTGCAGGCGAAGTGCTCGGGGATGCCCGGCTGCGAGTAGATGCCGTGAATCTTCGCGAGGGTCGCGGCGGCGTCTTGCTCGCCGAGCTCGGTGCCGTCGATGACGTCGACCTCTTTCATGAGTAGCTCGGGGCCGCTCGGGTCGATCATCGGCACCGGGATCAAAATGCTCTTTTCCATCAGCTCTTCCATTTCGCGACGGCCTGCTCCGCCGCCTGACGCACCAGACGCGCGTCGACATCCGCAATGCCAATCGGAACCCCCTTGCCGGGGGGCTGCCAGAAGGGCACGCCATGCGCCTCGGCCGAGCGCTTCACGCGGTCCAGGGCCTTGGCGAGCTCGCTGGGCATTTCACCCGTCTCGGGATCCCAGGGCTCCATTCCCATCAGCGCAGCCAGGTCGTGAGTCCCCACCCACGCGAAATCGACCTCGAGCGAGAGGATCTCGTCGATGGCCTCGACGGCGCCGGGGTGCTCGATGAGCAGCCCCACCAGCGGATCGCCGAGCTTTCCGACATCGCGGATGGCCTCGTGGCGCTCGTTGCCCACCGAGCGGATCCCCAGCGGCGGGTACTTGGTGAAGGACAATGCCTGCTTCGCCTCTTCGAGAGAGGCGCTATTGGGGATCACGATGCCTTCGATGGGCAGGTCGAGGGCCAGATCGATCTCCTGCTGAGCGGCCGATCCCGTTCGGATGAAGACCGCGGTGCCCTCGGACTTGATGCGGAAGCACATCTGCTCCAGCTCGTGCCAGTCGTAGGCCGCGTGCTGCCGGTCGAGGACGAGAAAGTCGAAGCCGGCCTTCGCGAAGATGTGCGAGACCGAGAAGCCGTCGAGACAACAGAAAGCCCCGAGTAGCGGCGTTCCGTTGGCCAGCCCATTCGCGTAACGGCTCGCTATCGCCATTGTTCCCCCTGCTTTGACCGACCGGCGCCGCGACCCCCAACGGTCGACCTCGACCGCTGCCCCGCCCCAGCTCCTGCGCGCGCCGTTCGAAACGAAGGGTGGCGATCGAAGCCGGCCCTACTCTACAGCACAGCACGCCGTTTCGGGGTGCTCGACCCCACTTCGCGACGCTCATTCCCGGCTGACGCGGCTCTTTTCCCGTCTCACCCTTTTACCCATCTGGGCATCGTCACTTCGTCGGTCACCGGTTCGAATACGACCTGCACGGCCGCACCGATCTCGATCGAGCTCGGATCGACGGCGTTGATCGGATCGCCGACCTCGCTGACGAGATTGCCCAGCAGGCGAATCGTGGGATCTTCGTCCAGGCTGACCAGAATCACGCCGTAAGGTGCCAGGCCGTGGAACGCCGGCAATAGCGGCGGATGCGGCACGACATAGGAGTAGATGGTGCCCTGACCCGACATCAAGGCCCATTGCGACTGCGTGCTGTGACACCACGGACACATCGGGCGCGGCGGAAAACGCAGGCGCTCGCACGACGCACATTGTTGGATGCGCAGCTCACCCTGGCGGGTGGCCTCCCAGAAGGGCGCCTCGTCGTCGCCGATGGCCGGCAGCAGGATTTCGTCGCTCATGGCTAATTCCTCAGCAGCATAGCGCTGGTCGGGACGCCTTCGCCGGCGGTGACCAGGCAGGAGTCCGCGTCCTCGACCTGATTGGTCGAGGTGCCGCGCATCTGTCGCACGCCCTCGTTGATCAGATTGAAACCGTGAACGTAGGCCTCGGAGAGTCCACCCCCCGAAGTGTTTACCGGCAGGCGTCCACTGATCTCGATCGCGCCGTCGTTCGTGAACTCGGCCCCCTCGCCGCGCTTGCAGAAACCGTAGCCCTCGAGCGAGAGGATGATCAGAGGAGAGAAGGCGTCGTAGAGCTGGGCCACCTTGATGTCCTCCGGTCGGATATCGGAGCGGCGGTAGAGCTGGTCCGCGCAGGTCCAGGCCGGTCCGCGCAGCGGGTCATCGTTGAAATAATTCTGCATCGTCTGATGTTGTGGCGGCAGGCCCTGGCCGAAGGAGTGGATGTAGACGGGCTTTTGGGGACAATCCTTTGCACGCTCGGCCGAGACCACGACGCACGCCAACGCGCCGTCGGTCTCGAGGCAGTTGTCGAATAGGCACAGCGGCTCCGAGATCCAACGCGCCTTCATGTAGTCGTCGCGCGTCATCTTGCGTTCGTGCATGATGGCCTTGGGGTTGTTATTGGCGTGCTTGCGAACCGCCAGGGCGACGTTCGCGAGATGGTCCCGGGTGGCGCCGTAGTCGTGCATGTAACGCCGCGTGAGCAGACCGATCTCGTCCACCGGGCGCAGCAATCCCCAGGGCCGGGTCCAGGAGGCTCCGGTCGAGACCTGGTTTGCCGCCGCCCAGGGGCGTTGTCCCGAGCCGCGCTTGCGCGAGCGCCAGGCCACGCCGACCCGGCATTGTCCGGTCGCGACCGCCATGGCGACCTGTCCGACGGCACCGGGTCCGGCGCCGCCGCAATAACCCACCTGGGAGAAGAAGGTCACCTCGCCCGCACCGATGTTGCGTGCGACGTCGACCTCGCTGTTGCTCTCCATCGTATAGGACGCCATGCCGTCGATCTCCGAGGGCTCGATCCCGGCGTCCTCGCAGGCGGCCACGATCGCCGTGGCGGCGAGCTCCAGTTCGGACTCCGGCAGCTTCTTCGCGAATGGGGTTTCAGCGATTCCGACGATCGCGGTGGCGTCTTTCAGCATGGGGCTCCCTCGTCTCCTATTCCTGTTGCCGCGGCCTGCCGCGGCCTGGCACTCGGTCAAACCGAAGCCCGACACGATCCCGACCGCCGCGGTCTGGTCTCGTTTGGGACTTCGAAGTGTTGCGTGGCGGTCGAATGTGCACAACTCGACAAGAACGCTGCGGACCCGCCCTCGGACGCTTCGATCACACCCTCGCCGTCACATTCCAACGAGACGGAATCCATTGTCTCTCGAGATCCAGCACTGCTGATCCGGCGGTAGCCCCTCGATCAGCCTCTGGAAGCCACAGGCCTCGGCCAGACCCTCGGCGTGCGGATGATCCGATCCGAGCGCGAGCATCTCGTGGCCCACGGCAGAGTGAACATCACAAGGGGATCGGCGAAGAGATCAGGGCGTCGATGGGGGGAAGTCGCGCCCAGGGCGACTCGACGAGGCGATTTAGTACATACTGTGGCATCTTTACTCATCTCCTGGCTCGTGCAACAATACGACGCGGCGGGGGAAGATCCGAACTGGCATTTGTTTGAGCAGACGGGCGGGTGTCCCGTATCGGCTTCCGTCCAACCTCCGTCCGTCGCTGGGAGAAGGATGAGTCATGCTGAGGACCATGAATAGGACCATGAAGTGTGTCGCGAGCGCGCTGATTGCGGTGATCTGGTCGACGCTGGCCGGCGCTGCCAACTACGTGGAAGTGTTCACCTCGCGGGTGGACAATCCCAACAACCCCAGCCTGGCGTTCTCGATGGAGGTGGATATCGAACTCGCCGACCTGACGAACGTGACGGCCGTGAGCGTGATGGCCGGTTCGACGCCACTGACGCTCGAACAGGACGGCGACTCGTTCTGGTTGGAGAGTTGGAGTATACGAATCTGGATACGCTGAGGACGGAGCTCGATGGTACGTGGACGATCACGATCACCGCTACGCCGTCCAGCACCTCGACCTTCACGTTCTCCGCTCTGTCGCTTTCGGACGGCGATTTCTTCGCGACGCCCACCGATCTGGTCCCGGCCCATGGCGCGACCGACGTCCCCGCCAACCAGATCTTCTCGTGGACCGACCCGGCCACCGATCCCCAGGACCCTCCCTACGTCTTTGGAGCCGCGGTCGGGCCGGAGAACAACGACTCCGATCAGGAGGTCCTCAGCGGCCCCTTCGGCCCTCTGGCGCCCGGGGCCACCATGTTCAGCCCCCGCTCAGCCTCGGCCCCGGCCTTCACTTCTTCGAGGTCTTCTATCTCAAGGGGGACATGTCGCTCGTGACGCCGCTCGTGGTCACGAGTGGGACGATCGCCTGGGGAAACTCGCCCTTCGCACCGACCGCGCCGCCTTTCGGGCCCTGGCCGGCGTCCACGCCACTGGCGGGCATGGACTCGTTTACGGAGATCCAGTTCACCGCAGCGCCGTTGGTGGAGGACTTCGAGGCCTACCCGGTGCAACTCGATGACGTGGGTGTGGCAGGAGAATTTTTCGTCACCACGGGCGGCGACCCGTCCGACCCCGTGGTTGCCTCCGTGGCCGACGCGCTCGCCGGGTCGACTAGCATTGCCGCCGATCCGGGAGCCCCGAGCGAGAAAGTCTGGGTCCTGGGAGCCCAGGCTGGTTCCACGGGCATCATCGATGGGACCGAGGGCTTTCTGCTGATCGGGGACATCCCGGGATTCTCGCCGACCACGGCCGGGCCACTCGCCGACTTCTTCTCGGAGCCGCGGGGGATCTTTCCCTACAACATGCGCGCAAGGGTTCGCGAGAGGGCGGGAGCGGTGCCAACCCAGTTCCGCTTCCTGGTGGGAGACGCCGCGGACAACGAAGCGGCGAGCGCCATGATGCCGCTAACGACTAGCCTGACGACGTACGAGGTGAGCTTCTTCGATTTAACGGACTTCAGCTCGAATTCCGGCCCCACCGATTTCAGCCAGATCGTAGGCCTGGGTCTCGAGTTCTTCACCGATCCGGCAGCTGCAACGACGACGCTCGACCCGATTCTCTTCGATGTCGACGACGTGGAGATCGTTGCAGCCCCGGAACCCTCCTCCACCTTCCTCGGCCTGGCAGGCCTTGCCATCGTGTCGCTGCTCGCACAGGCGCGCAGCAGGCAGCGGCATTGAAAGGTTCACGACGTCCGACGATCTTCATCCAGCTCACGCGGCGGCGTTGACCGAGGCGCTCACCGGAACGAGCCAACCCCCTCAGTGCTCGAGACGCGCCCCAGACCCGGTGCGTCGCGCTCGGCACAGCTGCCGGCAAAGCCCAACTCAGTCGCGGGCCACGAGTGATCTGGCCGCAACCAGGACGTCGTCGAGGGAGGTCAGCACCAATTCGGCGGCGTCGCCCAGGGGAATTGGCGAGTCAGCCGCGGTGACGAGACCCAGTGAGAGCTTGCGGGCGCGCGGATCAGAGGCGACTTCGGCGATCAAGCCTTCGCCGACGTTGCCCGAGCGTCGGCACTCGTCGACGACTAGCAAGCGGCCCGTGGGAAGTGCTCTGGCGATGACTTCGGCGGTCGGTAGCGGGGCGAGCCAGCGTAGGTCGACCACGCGAGAGCGAATCCGCTCCTGACTCCAGAGCAGTCGCTGGGCCCGCAGGCACAGCCCCAGTCCGTTGCCGTAGCTGGCGAGGGTCAGGCTTGGCGATTCGTCGCTCTCTAGCGGCAAGTCGTGGCAGCCCACTTCGCCGACGGCAATCGCTTCGCCCGGAGCCGGGTAGCTGCCGACGTAGTAGCGATCATCGGCATCCAGGTCGCGACGGTTGTAGAGGGCGATGGGTTCGAGGATGACGACCGTCCGGCCCTCGACGCGGGCGACAGCGAAACAGGTGCGCAGCATAGCGACGGCGTCACGTCCGTGACCGGGTGTCGCGACGAGTACGCCCGGCATGTCGCGCAGCACCGCGAGCGAGTTGTCGTTGTGGAAGTGCCCGCCGAATCCCTTCTGGTAACCGTAGCTCCCGACGCGCAGCACCATCGGAGCGCTGAGCTGACCGTTCGAGAAGAAGCTGGTCGTCGCGGCTTCCCCGCGCAATTGATCTTCCGCGTTGTGTAGGAAGGCCAGGTACTGCACCTCGGGGATCGGCAGCATGCCCAGCGCCGCGGCACCCTGCGCGAGTGCCAGGATCATCGTTTCATCGAGCAGGGTGTTGAAGACGCGCGCGGAGCCCAGGCGTTTCCACAGCCCCGCACTGATGTTGTAGATGCCGCCCTTCTCCGCGACGTCTTGCCCGAAGAGCAGGCTCTCCGGATACTTGGCCATCATCTCGTGCAGCGCCCAGCTGATGAGGCGTCCCATGGGCTCCGGCCCGCGGTCTTCCGGCAACGGAGCGTCGCCGTGGATGGCGGCCCGCGCGTCCGCGTGATCGGTCCGCTGCGCCTCCGCCGCAACCGCCTCGGGCGCCGCGCGGGGCAGGCTGTCCATGACCTGCGAGCGCGTCTGCAGCTTGCGACTGGAGCTGGCCAGGTCCGCCGCCCGCTCCACCCTGGCCGCCGCGGAGGCATCCAGCGCCCTCAGGCCCGCGGCGTCGAGGGCGCCGCAGGCGATGGCTGTGCGGGCGGTCCTCGCGACCGGGTCGAGGGCCGCACTCTGCTCGAGCTCCCTGCGATGCCGATAGGTGGTGTCCGGATCGGCACCGGAGTGCCCCAGCAGCCGAGTGCAGCGCAGGTGCAAGACAGCCGGCTGACGCAGCGTCCTGCAATGCTCCACCGCCTGTCGCGCCGTCTCCAATGCGTCCTGCAGATCCCATCCATTGGCGGCGAAGTAGGCAAAGCCCGGACGCCGCAGCGCGGCCTCCGCCCAGCCCGGTGGGGTGCGCACGGAGATGCCGAGGCCGTTGTCCTCGCACACGAGCAGCAGTGGCATCGGAAGTCCCTGGTGGGCGACCCAGCCCGCGGCGTTGATGCCCACCACGGTGCTGGCGTGGTTGACGGAAGCGTCCCCGATGCTGCACAGGACGATCGCATCGGTCGGCAACGGACGTCCCGCGAGTCTGGGTTCGAGGCCGATCCGGCGGGCACGGTCGAGGCTCAGGGCCACCCCGACAGCCTTGGGCACATGGCTGCCGATGGTGCTGGTTTGCGGGAGCACACCCAACGCCATGCTTCCGAATACCTTGTGGCGTCCTCCACTGATCGGGTCGTCGGCCGAGGCGGTTAGACCAAAGGTCACCGCTTCGACCGCGTCGAACCCCGCGACCTGGCGACCCCGTTCGAGAAACAGCGCGCCACTTCGGTAGTGCAGGAGCGCGGGGTCCGTCGACCGCGTCAGTCGACCGAGCACCACGTTGCCCTCATGGCCCGCGCCGCAAATCGTATAGTACCCCTCGCCCGAAGCCCTGAGGCGCAGCGCTGCGAGGTCGAGATGCCGCGCGAGCAGCTGGGACTCCAGGAGCTGCGTCAGAGTCGTCGGATCGAGGGCGCGTCCGAGGGGGACCGGACTCACGCCCTCCGGTGACGCGAAGATTCGCTCGTGCAGTGACCTCAGGCGTTCCAGACTCACAGCTCCACCGCGCACCCCGATGGGCGCCTCCGACCCATTATGCCTTGAAATGATACCGACACTGCCAACGGCCACGGCGCAATCTTCTGACTCGACCCAAGGTTGACACCCTTTCGGGATGCTCGAGCGGCACACAGGAGGGCGTTGTGCACAGCTCAGCTGGTGAGCGACGGGCCCGGGCCCTTTGCGAGCTCGACCAGCTTGGCCAGCGCGGCTGCGTCGGGCGGGACGCGGGGCACGCCGAGGTCGAATTCGCGGGCGATCTCCGGGTTCAGTGCGAAGCGAGGCCGGCCGTTGCGCAGCAGTCGACCGAGGTCCTCCGCGATGATCCGCCCCTGGTGTGCAGCGATCTCCTCGGTGTTGCCGCCGATATGGGGCGTTGCGATCCAGTTGTCGAGCTCGAGCATTTCGCTGTCCGAGCCTGGCGGCTCGACCGAGAACACGTCGCTGGCCACGCCACCGAGCCAGCCTTTGCGCAGCGAAGCGAGCAGTGCCGCTTCATCGACGAGCGCCGAGCGAGCCGTATTGATGAGGAACGCGCCCCGCTTGACGCGCTCGAGCTGCTGGCGGCCGATCAAGCCTCGCGTCTCGTCGGTCACGGGAGCGTGGAGACTGATGAAGTCACTCTGGGCGAGAAGCTCATCGAGCGAAACGACCTCGACCCCGTCCAGTGCGGCCCGATTCTCGTCGACGTAGGGGTCGAAGGCGATGACGCGGGAGCCGAAAGCGCGCACACGGCGTGCGACGCCGCGACCCACTGCACCGAGCCCCACCAGCCCGATCGTCTTGCGCCACAGCTCACGACCCCGAAGAGCCGTGTGAGCGAGCCCCATCGCGCGCAGCTCGCCGGGCTCGTGGGGCGTCTCGCGCAGGAATGAAGCCGCCGCGGGAAACTTGCGAGCCAGCATCAGCATGAAGGTCAGCGTGAGATCGGCCACCGCGTCCGCGTTGCGCCCGGGTGCATTCAGAACGGTCACTCCGAGCAGCGAGCACGACTCCACATCGACATTGACGGCATTGCCCCGACACGACGCCACGACGCGAAGCCCGGGCAGCTGTTGCACGGAGGCAGCGTCCACGAGGTCGATCTCCGTCACGAAGATGTCGAAGCCTTGCAGGGCTTCGACCAGGGTTGCCTGCTTCAGGAGCCGGCCCTGCTCGCGATAGCTCTTGTACTCCACGTCGCCGAGCTCGCGAAGCTGTGCCAGCGAGCCCTCGTCGATCTGGGCCGTCACGAGGATGCGCGGGCGCGTCGCCTGTGCAGTCGGGCCCGCAGGAGCGCTCGCCGGGCTCACCAGGCTGTGGGCCACCAGACGCTGCGCCACCTCCTCCGCGGGGACGGAAGCCAGGCGAAGCTCGTTCCAGTCGGCGAAGAAGTCTTCGTACGCCGACGCGCGCGCCGCGTCGGGCTCGAAATTCCGGACACCAGACCCCATCTGCAGAGCGCGACCCGCTCCACTTCGCAGATCGTCGTACACCCCCGCCGCGACACCCGCACAGATGGCCGCACCGAGAGCCGAGGCTTCGGGTGTAACCGGAGACCGCACGGTTGCAGCACACACATCGGCCAGCAGCTGCGCAAAGGTCGGACTCTGCGAGAGTCCACCACCTAACATGATCTGATCGGCGCTGCGGCCTGTCAGCTCATGGAGCTGCTCGACGTTCGCGCGCAGCGAGTAGGCGACGCCTTCGACGACGGCGCGCGCGAGGTGGCGGCGGCGATTCGAATCCCCGCTGGCCATGAAGTGCGAGAGCATCACGTTGCCGACGGCGAGGCTCGGGGTGCGAGCGTTCATGACCTGTGCGCCCAGCGTCGATTTCATGCCCGCTGCGCCGGGCTCGGACTCCGCAGCTTCGGCGAGCAGTGCGGCCGTGGGCCGGGGCGAGTCCGGGCAGTGCAAGGAGGCGAAGCCAGAGAGCGCGTCACCGACCGGCCCGGCGTTGCTCTCGAGCACCCAGAGATCGCTCAACACGTGATGACCCTGCCAACAACGTGCATCGGGGTCTGCGACCGGCTGCGACAACACCATCTCGACCGGGGCCGTCGTACCGGCAATGATGGTGAGATCGCCGTCGTCGAGGGCCCCCACGCCCAGCAGCCCGCACTGCGTATCCGCGCCGCCCTGGGCAACCGGAATGCCGGCGCCGACTCCGAGATCCCTGGCCGCGCTCCCCGAGAGCGGGCCGAGCTTGCTGCCCGGCTCTCGCAGCGCGGGAAAGAGCCGCCGCGGAAACCCGAAACGCTCGATCCAGTCCTCGGCCCAGCGACGACGCCCAAGCTCGAAGAGCAGCGTCTCGCCCGCCTGGGACGCGTCGGTGGCCACGGCACCGCAGAGGCGCTGCGCGACGGCGTCATTGAGAGCCAGCACGGCGGACGCGCGCTGCCAGGCATCCGGATCGTTGGCTGCGAGCCATTGCAATCGCGGTGCGGCCATCACCGCCATCGGCCAGTGGCCGGTCCGCGAGTTGAGTGCCTCGCCGTGCTGTACCGCCATCTGCACGGACTCGGCGAAGGCCCTGGCGTCCCGGTTCGGACCGGCGTAGAGCGGCCGCCCGCCTTCGTCGACTACCACGACACCTTGGCGCATGCTCGTCACGGCCACACCGACCACGTCATCGGGCGCCGCGCCGGCGCCTGCCAGAGCCCGATGGGCGGCGGCGCAGAGCCGTCGCCAGATGCTGTCGAGGTCGGCATCGAAGCCGAGAACGCCGCTGCGCGGATAGCTCCAGGGGCTCGCGGCGCTGAACACCTCGCCGCCGTCCGGGTCGGCCAGCAGGCAGCGCCCGCTGCCCCCGCCCACATCCAGCCCCATCAAGAGACGCTTGCTCACGAAATGGTCTCCTTCTCTTGCCGTAGGCCCCGATGGAGGGATTCAATACCCTCACGTCGGTCCGAATCGCCGCATCGGACTCGGTCAGGGGTCTTCGGCGAGCGGCGAGCGGCGAGCGGCGAGCGGAAGTCATAGCCGACCCATGCCTGCACCGAGCGCGAAGATGCGCGGACCCACCACGCCGCATCAGCGTTTGGCGATGCGATCGCTGCACGCTGCGCGAGTTCCAGAACCCCGAATTCTCCGTCTGATGTCCTTGGCTAGACGAAGTCCGACATGGCGGCGAGCCGCGTCACCCACTCGGGGGCCAGATGAGTCACCGCGCCTCCGAACTGCTTCACGTAGAGCTGCAACCGGGCCGTCTCCTCGATCATCGAGGCTCGCGTGGCGGCCTTGCGAAGGTCCTTGCCGACCGTCATCAGGCCGTGGTTCTGCATGATCGCGCCACGACTCTTCTCGAGCGCTTCGCCCACCGCCTCTGCCAGCTCCAGCGTACCCGGCATGAACCACGGGACGATCTGCGTGTCCGCGAGGAAGACGGCATCGGTGTTGATCGGCTCGAAGCTCTGGTTGCAGATGCCAAAGGCCGTGGCGATCGGCGAGTGGGTATGCACGGCTCCGGTCATGCCTTCGCGGGCCCGATACGCGTGGAAGTGCATCTGATACTCGATCGATGGCTTGTTGCTCCCTTCGATGATGCTTCCGTCCGATTTGATATGAACCAGCGAATCCTCATCGAGGTCGCCCTTGTAGAGTCCACTCGGCGTAATCCAGATCGTCTCGCCGTCCCCCGACACTGCGCTGACGTTTCCTCCGGTCGCCGTCAGGTGCCCGCTCTGAAACAGCTCGGTCACGATCTGAACGATCTGCTGCCGCGCTTCTCGGTCGGTCTGCATGGGTCCCCGCCGCTCCGCCCCGCCCTACACATCGACAGCATCGCGTCGCGTACGAGGCCGATCGGGCGACTGCCAATTAACCAGGGTCCGAGTCGACTGTCAACTACTTCGCTCTCCACAGCTTCTAGCGCCGAGATCTCCCGAGCCGCTGCGGCGCAGCTGTGCGCATTGCGGAATGTTCTGGAACGCAGCTGAGCTCTCGCTGGAACACCCGGCCCCCGCCGATCACGCGCGTGAGGCGGCCTCGACATCGATGGACGTCACGCGGTGCTCCTTTCGGAGCACCGCGCTCTCGTCTGCGCGAACACTCAGTGCCTCGCGCGGACTCGCCTCCTCGCAATGCTCACCACCGCTGCGAGTGCGACGAGCTGAAGCAGCGCACCGGCCGGCTCAGGCACCGTGAATGTGTTGATGGTGATCAGCGTCCCGGCCTCAACGTAGTCGAAGGACGGAACATTAGTCGGCGGATCGAAGCTCTCGGTCGAAAAGTTCGCCAGCCCGATCAAGAGCTCGGCTTCGTTCTCGCCCGCCGGCAGCTCGGTCGCCGCGTTCTGTGACGAGAGCGAGGCGAAGGGGATCGGATTCGTGTACGAGCCCGGTGGCGATACGTCGAGCTCCCCGAACCCAAAGCTCGCCTGCATGCCATCCGTTGGCACGTCGAAGAGGTCGAGGTCCTTGCAATTGGGTACAGTCGAAGCTGAAGCTCGTGTCCGGCGTCGAATCGGGGATCGTCGCGCCGTCCGCAGGGGACGTGATCGAGAGTGTCGGCTCGCCGGATGCGCCGAGTGGCTCATCCGGATCCCAGCCGAGCGTCACGGTCTCTTCGCCGACCGTGAAGAGATAGTTGCCCGTGTTGTACGCGCTCTTCAGAGCCGCGAAGGTGGCGAAGGGGCCGTCTTCGAATTCAAGTTCAAAGCCACCGCCTGTGCTGGTCAGCATCATCTGGGGCCCGGTCGGCGGGTCCACGGTGGCCGTTGCCGGCAGGCCCTCTCCTTCGATTTCGATGAACAGGTGCCAGCCGGGACCGCCGCCCAGGTCCTCGCGCACGGCCTCGAAGAGAATCTCGTCCACCGTGAAGGTGCTGCTGGCAGCGCCCACGCTGAACTGCGAGTTTGCGATCACGCTCGCGAGCTCGATGTAGGTGAAATTCGGGGCGCTGGTCGGCAGGTCGAAGCCGACGTCCGAGAAGGTGAAAAGTCCGAAGATGGCCTCGGCTTCGTTCAGTCCGTCCGGGAGCGCCGCCAGCGGGCCTTCCTGGCTCATGCTCGAGAAGAGGATCGGGTTGGGGATGTCTGGCCCCGTCGGGGGAGGCGTGACCGTACCCGAGCTGGGCAGGCTCTGGCCCTCCGCCTCGATGAAGAAGTACCACTGCGCGCCACCGCCGAAGTCCCCTCGGGCTGCTGCGATCACGATGTCCTCCACCAAAGCGAATGCGGGAGCCGCGAAGCCGAAGGCCAGCGCAAGCGCGCAGGCGAGCGCGGCGCCGCGGGTCGTGGATCGGGCCAACGAGAAGCGGACGGATGAAAATCGCATGTAGGGAAGTCCCCATTCATCGGTCGCGGCGGACCCGGCACGCGAGGCGCGGGAACGAATCGAAACCAACGAGTATCAAGGGGGTAGGCATATGATGGCGCGTCTGACAGCCATGGCGCAAGCGTCGAGCTGCTGCGCGCCGCCGAAAAGAACCGGGCAATGAGATGGACCCTCGCCGACGGCGGGCGATTCAGCCTCCCGTAGCATCCAGACTCCGATTCGTCCGGCGCTCGGCACGACCTCGATCCAGAGCCCTTCAGCGGCGATCACCCAGATCGCCGCGAAGGTCCTTTCGGATCGGTCTTCTCCTTCAGCAGCTCCGTCGCCCGACGATGGATCGCCCGCCCTATCTCGAGCTGTCGAATTCCCCGCTCGTGCATCGGAAAGACAGTGCATTTCGCAAGCGCTGATAAGCTGATAAGTAGATGGGATGAGAAGGCCAGCCACCTGAACGCAGTACCGTGAGGTCTGCAAGAACCGCGGGCGATCCGCCCCGATCCGAGCAACATCATCCGCCAGGAGGAAATACCCTCCCGAGATTCAAGGCTTTGCAGCTTCAGTTGCAGTCGCAGCGCCAACCAGTCAGAAGTTCGTCAGACACGGGCGTGGTAGTGAGTGGTAGAGTGCAACGGTTGGATTCATGCGATGTCGTTTCGGCATGGCATCTGTGGTGATCCGAGAACGTCCGGTATCGACATGGAAGCAGATCCCGCTGAGACCCACTGAGAACAGGAGCTGGCGATGTCGTACCCCCTACCGATCCTTCGAATCATCCCACTTGGACTCCTGGTGTCGCTCACCCTAGGATGGAGCGGCCTCGCGCAGGCTGAGACCTGCTTCGGCCTTCCCGACACGGATCCGAACATCTGCTCCGGAGCGGGTTCCTGCGTCGGCCCAGACATCTGTGCCTGCGATGTCGGCTACGTCGGATCGGAGTGTGATACCTGGACGTGCGGCGGCCTAACGAATACGGACCCGAACGTATGCTCCGGGAACGGTGCCTGTATCGCTCCGGACGCCTGTGTCTGCGACGTCGGCTAGCCGGGTCGGAATGTGAGGTCTCATCCGTGCCGGCGACGAGTCCGCTGGGCCTCGCGCTCATCATGGGTCTCCTGACGATGGCGTCGGCGGTGGCGATACGCCGGAGCCTCCGCACGCTCTAGTCCGGCTTCCGTATGCGACCAACCGCTCCACTCCCTCGCGGCCCGCGACATCGAGCCGAACATGAAGACGCGACGCCTGGAGCACCCCGGACGATGGCCGGAGAAGGCACGCGCATTGGTCCACTTCAAGACTGACTGGTCAGTCCTTTCCGGTATTCGTCAAGGGAGTCGAGGAACGAGGGACGAAGGAATGGTGCCGTCGGCCGATCCAGCCCGATCGAGAAGAGACGCGGAACGGCCCGCGCCTGGCCCGAGCAGCAACGAGGCCAGATCCAGGATGCGGCGATTCGGGGTGCCCGTCGATGGGTTGACGGAGGCTTGTCTTAATGCAACACTCGATTCAATAGCTAACGAGACAACCGTCCCGATAGGACTCGAAGATCAGGGGACAGAGGACCAGGGGAATCAGAGGAGCGCATCCAATGGCGGCCGATCCGGCAGTGGCCCATTCGGCAGAAAGGGCAGAGAGGGCTGAAAGAGCCGAAGCGACACCGGGCACGATCCGCCCCGGCGGCCGCACCGAACGCAACCGCCAGGCGGTGGCCGCCGCTGCGTTGGCGTTACTGCGTCGCGGGCGAATCGACTTGAGCCCGGCGCTGGTCGCCGAGGAGGCCGGCGTCAGCCGCAGCACCGTTCATCGCCGCTGGCCCACCCGCTCCGATCTGCTCCGGGAGGCGATGGCCCTGCATACCCGGAAGCTGCGGATTCCCGATACCGGCGCTCTCGACTCCGACATCCGCACTCTCGCCCGCCGCCTCGCCCGCTTCTTCTCGGACCCGACCGAGGTTGCGATGAACGTGGCAATGACCGCCCACACCGATCCCGACTTCAACGCCTGGCAGGTCGAGTACTTCGACGGTTATGCAAGCGACGTGACCCGTCCCTTCGAGCGTGCGATCGCCCGCGGCGAGATCGCGAGCGACATCGACGTCGCCATGCTCCTCGAATTGCTGATCACCCCGATGGTGGTGCGCACGGCCGTCCTGAAGCAGGAATTGACTTCCCGTTTCATCGCGAGCCTCGCGGACCACATCATCCGACTCGCAAGAATGGAAAGTTCCGATCGATCCGTCGGCTAGAAAGCTTCGACGGCGAACCCAGGAGGCGACGAGCCGATGCAGGCAGAGGAAGATTTCGACCGCTACCACGAGAAGACCCTTCCGGAGCTGCTCGCCGGTGATTGGGGACCCGTCGCCGCAAAGGGCGCAGCAGGCCTTCCACCCCTCGCAATCCGACTGACCGACGGCCGCGCCTACAGCTACGTGCCTGGATCTTCGGGAGTCGAGATCGTCCGGGGTGACGAGGCAGCAAAGACGGTCGTCGAGCTCGACGAGGCGCTCTGGCAGGGACTTCGGGATTCGACCGAGACCCCGCCGGGTCTCATCCTCTTCCAGAAGGCAAAGGTCGTAGCCGGTGAGGCCAGCGACTTCATGAACTGGGAGCCCGCACTCCGGGCGCTCTACGAAGAGCTGCCGCCCTACGATCCGAGCCTGCCACTGGTCGGAAGCGACGGCCGCGAGATCGATCCGGCGACCAGCTTCCAGCCCGATGACGACCCCGAGCGCATGGCCGACTTCCTGCGCACCGCCGGCTACATCCTGGTTCGTGGGGTCGTGCCGCCCGGTGAGATCGACGAGCTGGTCGAGGCCTCGGAGCGCCTGCGTGCAGATGCACGAGAGGGCGAGCCGTCCTCCTGGTGGGGCAAGCACCGGGATGGACGGACGATCCTCACCCGCGTGCTCAACGGAGGCACGGAGCCTCGCATCCGATCGCTGCTGCGCGACCCGCGGCTGCTGCGAATCGTCGCTCTCTCCGACTCCACGCTCGAAGCGACAGATACCGACGTGATCCACATCCTCTTCAAGCAATCCGGCATGCTCTTCGACGGCAAGGCGGACAATCCCTGGCATCGCGACTGCGGCCTCGGCATGCACAAGCTCATGTGTCCGATCATGAATGGAAGCCTCTTTCTGCGCTCGGCCAGTCGCGAGACCGGCGAGCTCCGCTTCCTTCCCGGATCCTGGCGAACCGCGGGTTGCTCCGTCGTAGACGAGGGCTTTGAGCTCGGCGTGGGCATCGAGACCGCACCGGGAGACTTCGCGCTCCACTACGGAGACGGCATGCACGCGGGACCGCCGCCCACGGCAGCGGAGGGACCCTTCCGCGCGAGCATCGTCTTCGAGTTCGGTCCACCCGGCCGGCGGCCGGAGCAGGGCCAGGAATACTACGACATGCAGATGCACGAGATCGACGCGACCCGGATCCGTTAGGCACGATCGACGATCGCATGGATGCAGTTCCACAGCCCGCAGCCACGACCCGTTCGGCCGAAGCTTCGACAACCCCACCGACTGGAGATCCAACATATGGGCGTTTCCGACCCGCGAGACAATCACAGCACCTTCGAACGACTCTGGAACGATGCCGATGTCGACGGCTTGCTCGATCTCTATGAGGAGACTGCAGCCTACGTCGCCTCCGCGGATCAGGTGCTCAGGGGACACGGAAAGATCCGGGCGATGCTCGAGGAGTCGACGTCGATGGGAAAGAATCGGCTCGAGCTGCTCGCGCTCACTGAGAACGGAGAAATCGCGCTCGAAAGGACGCGATGGACGCTGACGTTCACGGGCGAGGACGGAGAGAGCGCGGAGCACTCGGGTCTCTCTACCGTCGTGCTCCGGCGTCAGACAGACGGCTCCTGGCGCATGATCATCGATGACCCCGGCCTGGCATGACTAACTCGACGAAGAGCGAGGCCTGCGCCGATCGGGATCCCGAGCGCGCCGTTGAGTTCCGCATCCTCGAGCAGCTCGAGCGGGAGCGGCGCGCACCGGCGTGAACGGCGGACAGCTCGATCCCCTTCGCGGCGAAGCGATGCGGGCCGCAACCGACGATTCCACGACGAGAGGACGGGAGAGTGTGTCTACCCCACCGGTGGCGAGCGTAGGGCCGCGATCGCTTCACGGGCTCGATCTGTGCACTAACGCCTCACCTCGAAGCCCCGGGCCGTAGGAGCCTCCTCGCCGAGCGCGTCTGGCTCTAGCTCGGCAGCGGAAGCCCATACAGCTTTGCCGCCGTCTCGTACATGATCTTGCGCTGCACTCGCGGCTCGAGACCGCCGAGCGTGTCCTCGAGATGCTGCCTCACGCCAGGGTAGAGGCAGGTCGGATGAGGGACGTCGGTTTCGAACATGATGTTGTCCTCGCCGAGCAGCTCGATCGTGCGGGCCACCTCCTTCTTCTCGAACCAGAACGATGCGTAGATCTGCCGCCGGAAATACTCGGCCGGCCGCAGCTTCAATCCACACCGCCCGCTCCCCATGTTCTCGTCGAGCTGGTACTCGCAGGCCTCGAGCATGAACGGCAGCCAGCCGATCCCACTCTCCACCGACACGAACTTGAGGTCGGGGTAGCGGTCCAGCAGTCCGCTGAATATCAGGTTCAAGATGCACCGGGCGTTGTTCAGGAAGAGTGCCACCGACGTCACGGCCAGCCAACGCGGCGGCTCGTAGCCGTCCCACGCGAATGCAGTGCCGAACCCGCCCGAGCCGATATGGAAGTTGACGGGGAGCTGCAGCTCCTGCGCGGTCGACCAGACCGGGTCCCAGTAGGGATCGTTGAGGCACGGCAGGCCCCACTCCTGGGGAGAGTCGGTCATGGTGAAGCCGACCAGCCCGAGAGTCTCACGGCAGCGCTTGAGCTCGCGGACGGAGAGGTCCACGTCCCAGAAGGGCAGCACCGCCTGCGGAAAGAGTCGGCCCTCGCCGCTGGCCTGAAGCTCGCCGATCGCGTCGTTGTAGCCGGTGATGCAGAAGCTGCGAAGCTCCCGGTCCTCGAGCTCCATGATGGAGCCGCCGGCGAAGCCGAGGGCGTTGGGGTACAGGATCTGGGAGTGGATTCCGAGGCTGTCCATGAGCTCCAAGCGGCTCTTCGGGTCGCTCATCGCGGTGTTTTGCTCGTCGAGAGTTTCCAGGGAGAGCAACCCGGTGACCTTGCTGCCGTCCGGCCGGATCACGCTGAGGCCCGGCGGACCGAGCACGGTGTCGGTGTCGACGACCCAGCGCTGATGCCCCTCTTCGTCCAGCTCGATGCGCGGCACGCGCTCCTTCAGCTTTGCGGGGGCTCGCGAGCGCCACAGATCGGGGGGCTCCGTCCAGTGGGCATCGATATCGATGACGGGCATTGCGGAAAGATCTGCGCTCATGAGGTCCTCCTGGCAGGATCCTCCGCTGCGACGTCGGGAATTCGGCGGTCCGCGAGCGGGGGATCCAGGAACGGTCGCAGTCGGGAGGGTCGGACATCGACGCCAGGAACGAAAGGGCCATGTCAGGCGATCACGAGCCGAGGCAGACCGATCCACCGGGAGAGCCTCCTCCTCCTGTCTCTGCCAGCGGATCGATGAGCACTGCCGGTGGTCCGCAGGACGAGAAGCACGCTAAGCTGGCAAGCGAAGCGTCTCGGCACTGTCCGCTGCAAGGGACGCAGCCCAGATCGCCCGCTCCGTGCAGTCTGCACCGGTCACCGGCGCCCTTTGCAACGGCTCGCCAAGCAGGAGTACACACCGTGGCATCCGAACCCCTCGACCTCGACAGCCTCGAGCTCATCGATCCCGACTACTATGTCAACAACGGCTACCCCCACGACGCCTGGACCACGTTGCGCCGCGAGGCCCCGATCTTCTGGTACGAGCGCAACGAGGCGATGCCGTTCTGGGCGGTGACCACGCAGGAGGACATTCGCTGGATCTCGAGACAGCCGCAGCTCTTCGCCAACAACCCGACGATCTCGATCATGACCGAACCCCATCCTCCGGGCGAGGAGTTCGAGCCGCCCCCGACCATCATCCAGATGGATCCCCCCAAGCACGGACCCTACCGCCAGCTCATCAGCCGGCGCTTCACCCCCCGCGCTCTGCTCAAGATTCAAGACGACATCGAACAGATCGCCGAGGAAATCATCAATGGCCTCACCGAGGGTGGCGACGAGGGCGAGTGCGACTTCGTCGAGAAGGTGGCCGCTCCGCTTCCGATCGCGGTGATCGCCTGGCTGCTCGGCGTGCCGAAGGAAGACTGGGACATGCTCTTCCAGTGGACCAACCAGACGATCGGTTCGAGCGACCCCGAGTATCGACAGCCGGGTGAGACCTCCGCGCAGACGGGCCGGCGGGCCCTGGCGGAGTTGTACGCGTACTTCGCCGAAATGGCGAAGGAGCGCAGGAAGAATCCCAAAGACGACATGATCACCTTCCTCGCCCAGGCGAAGGTGGACGGGGCTCCGATGTCGGAAGTGGACCTCCTCGCCTACTACATGGTGATCGTCGTGGCCGGAAACGAGACGACGCGCAACGCCACGACGGGCGGCATGCTGGCCTTCATCGAGCACATGGATGAATTCTACAAGCTGCAGCGCGACCCGGAGCTGCTTCACCCGGCCGTCGAGGAGGTGGTGCGCTGGGTCAGCCCGCTG
>PVBE012878756.1_pt1 | contig 48678 bp, 37 predicted proteins | sample 1631181 | NCBI WGS metagenome assembly PVBE01 (sample SAMN08397723, study PRJNA350692) | Marine metagenome, whole genome shotgun sequencing project. | isolation source: water | place: Pacific Ocean | collected 2012-04
GTATTCAGGCGACTCCAAGGACATCCGCATCAAAATTTAAGAGAACTTTTGCCGGATAGATGGACTCAAGAAAAAACTGTAAAAAAATAAAATTCAATATGTACTCAAATTTACGCTTACTTACATACTGGAAAAGCGGTTCTGTTATATCAGTCAACATCATCATACACCTCCTGTTTCTCAGGAATCATCACAAACAGTTCAACATTAATCTTGCTTAAATCCTCTTTATTACAGACAATAACCATACTTTTTTCTTTCATAACTGACTGCCACAATTCATCATCTTCTGAAAATCCTATCTGAAAATAACATCTTCCCTGAGATTGAGGAAGCTGAAAACTTTCATCGAAATAGGCTGTCAGTTTCAATCCCGGAATTGCACTGCCTTTTGATGTCTCAGGCGACATAAGTTTAAAACTTGTTCCCTTTTCTACCGTTTTCATTATTTCTCTTGCTGATTTACGTGCAGAAACGGAAAGTATATACTCGACTCCGTTGGTAATCTGTTCATCTGTAAGCGCAATACTCAATCTGTCTTCCGTTTCATTCAGTTCAAATGCAGATCTGATATAAGGAGTCAGCTTATAGAAGAATTTGATTTTATTATCAAGATATGTATTCAATTCTTTGAAAGAATTGAATAGATCATCATGATTATAATCGGATATTTTAAAAATATTTTCATCAGCCGTTAAACCGCACAATTCCCCGTACATGGTTCTTAATTCAAGATAAATCTCAAATGGAGTCAATTTAGGCATAAGTACAAGCTGAGAAAGTTTTGCATAGTGTTTATTCAGAAGCATAAGTTTACTGATCGGTTTTACGATTTTTCCACTTTTACCGTAAAATATTGGACTTGTTGCCAGCTTAGTCATATGCTCGCTAGCTGAGAGTTTTACTTTATTAACAATGTCATTAATCATTTTCAGTAAAATCTCTGACCCGTCAACAGTTACACAGGGAGGGATATAAAATTCATCTTCATTAATGCTTCTGTCTCTTCCGCTTTTTCTAAGCTTTAAAATATGAATCAGTTCATAGTTATCAACTTTGCTCTTATTGACAAAGAAAGAAGCGTTTATCTTTCTTGTCTGTATATCTTTCTGATTTTCTCCGGTATTTTCATCATTGAATTTTATTTCTGATAACTCATATACTCTTGAGAGGCTGACTGATTCATTTTCTTCGTTTAACGGACTGTATGTGTTTGCCTTTTCTGACTCCCATAACGGAATTCCCAGATATATATCGACAGGCTGCGTTTCATTTTCCATTAGGTCTTTTATATCAAGACTGTTTAGAATAGTGTTCTCTTCAATATCAATATACAGACCGCAAGGCATTATCAGCTTTAACTCATCATATTTAAGCTGACCGAGTTATAGCATTTCTTTAGATATTTTGCTTTTAATTATTCCTGAAGAATAATTAAACATATATCTATTGGATATATTAAATCCATCAATTATGCTCTTTTGTGTAACCTGCATGTGATGAGGCTGCAGAAACAACCCTTCATGCCAGTTTACGTTATTTTTTAAATACATCTTTAAATTCCCTTTTTCTATAGCAGCAATTAATTAATCCACATATGTCAAACCTGTTGTATCAACAACGAAATTACCATTTCTACTTGACCAGAAATTCAAGTCCCAGTAATACGGCATAGGTATTATCAGCTTCCAGTTGATACTGTTGGCAACAGTAGGCGGAAGATCTGCTGCAATCAGAAGATAATCATCTCCGTTAACATCCCACAGATCCCATACAGGACTGTTACTCGGTATTACTTCAGCAGCAGGTCTGCCAGGATAAAACAGCAGTGTACGCTTTGACAGTTTATTTCTGATCTTACTGTCAAGAGACCAATATTGTGATGCCTGCATATTAGAATAATATCCTATCTGATCCTGCTTTATTCCGGCGACATCCACCTGCACTGTATCTCCCTTCAGTGTATTACTTAATGTAACGGAGAGCTGCTGATCGTTACTACTGACACATCCTGTCAAAGCCAGTAAACTTACTCCTGTTACTACCAATAAAAATGTTTTTAAAACTTTGTTCATTTTACTTCTTTCATTTGTTATATTTTTATATTAAATATTTATCTAAACTCGTTATTTAAAATTCGTAATTTTTCAACCTGCACTCACTGCTGCTATCAACTTCTTTCCGGCTTCTGTTTTACTTACTGAACTTACAGCATCTGTCATTTTTCCTGTATCATTACTGTCTTTTGCTTCATTCATAACATTCAGAAATTTCTTCCCGTCATCTGTTTCTTTGAATTCATCAACAGCTTTAACCATTTTTTTCCCCTGCTCAGATTCTGCAAATTTATCCATGCTGCTGTTTAGTTTTTCCTCTGCTTTGCTTTTCATCTTATCAGGAACTGTATCTGCAACATTCCAGGCACCCTGCCCCGCATACAAAATAGCTATAACACCACGCCATATACAAAGATTCAGACTTGTATCGTCCATTGATCTGTCTCCATCAATAATGACTGTCTTGTCTCCTTCATACCAGTGAGCCGGAGTGAGAGGAATACACGGAACAGGAAGAGACGTGGCGATAAAACCTGGATTAAACGGTGAGGCGCAAAGTCCAAATGGTACAATATTTACAATAGGAATACGATCAGCGACATTAGCCCTATTCTCTCCGTTCAGTTTTATATTGTGTCCGTCAGGAACGATCAGTATAGATGGTCTTGAACCAAAAATACAATATGTCACTGCTTTTCCTGTTACTGCATTAGCCATTTCTTTTACTCAACTCTTTATTCGTTTATCTGTTAATTCGTAATTAATTACCTATTTACTCTGCAGTTCTCCCAGCTCTACAACTGTAGGAGCGCCGCCGTTATTTTCATTAATCATTTTGCTCATCAATGTAATCAGTTCAGGCGTGATATTTACAAATGATGAATCTCCGGACTGAGGATCAATTGCATGAAGGCAAATCCCTGATGCCTCAATTTTTATCAGTCCATCAGCTTTGATATTAATATCTTTTTTAACAAGTGTGTTCTGTTTTCCTACAGTGTAAAAATCCATTTCTTCACTGCCTTTGTCATCTTTGAAAGCCATACTGGAACTCTCCTGTCCATCTGGAACAGTTCTGCTGACAATGGCACACACATTTTTTTTCTCTCCCAGAGAATAGGGAACTCTATTTTTTCCGTTATGAACGCCACCGATTATTATCGGCATATCCGGATGTCCGCTTTCAAATGCCACTACGACCTCATCCCCTACCCTTGGAGTAAAAATAAATCCTCTCTGATTTCCCGCCCAGGACTGAGCAGAACGTATCCAGCACGAACACTCATTGCTGCTGCTTGAATGTTCTATATCCCAATGAAACTTAACTTTTACAAGTATCTGCTTATCATCTCCGTTATCTGTTTTATTATAGATAGTTCCATCTGACATACCGACTACTGAAGCTGTCTGTACAGGTATATCTGGAACAGGTGTAGTCATTAAGGGACGGTAAACATCATTGGCATTTATAGCTGTTATATTAATGGAAACTGAATGCATGTCATGGGCGTCACCATGATTATTGATAGCCAATGTATAATTTGTTACAACAAACTCACTTTGTTCTCCCTGCACATTGAACCGTGATCCGGTATCAAGTCCCCACCACATGCCGTTGGCATGAAGATGAATCTTCTCATTATTGGTCTGTTTGGAGTCAAGCTGAAGTGAGGAATATTTTTCTCCTGCATCAATTGTATTATTATTACTGTCTGAATATGATCTTACTGGATAAGGATAACTGTAGTTTGATACGCTGCTGTTCTGATATATGACACTGCTTTTACTTTTTGTATGTTCTGATCTTAAAGTCTTTCTCGGAGCATTATAGTCATAATCATTCAGAGAGTTGTAACCGATAAGAAGTGAATCCTCCTTTGAAAAACTGTTATAATAAACCTGATCCTTTTTCTCTCCAAACTGGACCGGTGCATCAGTTCTGTAATCCGTAACTGTAGATCCGAGTATAACCTGATGACCGTTTTCATTCTGTTTGAAGTAGTAGAATATCCCTTCGGATTCCATAAGTCTATCTACAAAATCAAGATCACTTTCCCTGTACTGAATACAAAATTCACGCTGAGCAAAATCCGGTCTTCCGGGATCTTTAACATTTATGCTATAATCTTTAGTAACATCTTTTATGTAATCTATAACATTTCCCTTTGGAAATACCCTGCTGTTTTCTACATCTCCCATCAGTGACATTTCAGGTCCGATATAAAGAGTAATATCTTTTACCGAAGGAGCATTGCCATGACTGAAAGAATTTGACTGCATGACATTATAGAGCAACCCACTCATAAATCTGGATTCTTTATCGTCTTCAATTTTTATAGTAACCTTGCGTCCAATAATTAAGTCAGGCTGAATCCTGTCTTTTCCGGTAAAATCACAATCAGCTTTTATGCTGAAAGGATGATTCATCCGTGAATTATATTTGAGCCTGGTAACATTGATTTCGTTGTTTTTGGTATATCCATCAATGTTTAGTGTTATAAACTTCATATTTTTAAAATCTCCGTATACAAATATTTCCAGTTTTAATTATCAAACGTTCCGTTTTTAAGATTGCTTTCTATAAGAAAAAGATATGTTTCCATCTTATCTACTCTGCTTTTAGTATCTTTGTGTATCTTGCAAAATTCTCTGTATTTTTTATCGTATTGCCAGCATAAATTCTCTTCTTTTGCACTGAAATGCCTTGTGCATGATTCATGTCTGTCTTTCAGCAGGTATTCATATACAGGAAGGCTTTTGGCTGTAACATCACCACGTGTTTTAGACAGAATGTTTTTCAAGCTCTCATCCCTTAAATCCACTATTCTGTTCTCATGTTCAAATTCAATAATTTGACATTCCAACTTGTGAGTAGCGGTAATTTTTCCCACTTCAGATTTTTTAAGTTTGGGGTGATTAGAGTTTATCAAATCTGTTGCTGTAGTAGTAAATTTACTTTTATTTATAACACTGCTGCTTTTCAGAAATCCAAAAAGCACACTGTATCTGTAAATACCTGTATAAAGTGCATCTTTATCTATGCTGTGAAGATTTGATATTTTATCAAAATCATTTTTAGCATTTTTAGAATACATGCTTATTCCACTGTGCAAATTGTCACTATATTGTTTGGTTAGTAAGTCTCTTACTTCTGATGGGGAATTGAAACCTGTCTCATACAATTTATTAAGAATTTTTGATACTTGGTCATGACCTATTTCCAATCCTGTCAAAAGCGGCATCAGTAGCTTTAAAAATCTATTTGAATCAATGTGTCCACAATTTATATTGCCATTATCTAAATCATATATTTTGTAGGTATTTATAGAATGCCAAATATCTGTAGAAGCCCCATACTCATATGCTGTCCCAATTGTTGTATGACCAACAAATTTACCACCTTTGACAAGAGGATTGATTTCCTGTCCTATATGCTTTGAAGTATTATAAACCCAGTCAACATTCGTTCCGTATTGAATCAATTTGTTGTAATCTGATTTAGGCATTTCAGAATATTTTTTATGAATTGACTGTCCATAATTATATAATTTTTGCTCAGTCAAATTAGCGTTAGGTAATACTATTCCAGGACTCGGACTGGTTGAGGTGCCTCTCCTGTTTATTGTAGTGTCAGGCAAACAATTTTGAGCATTTTTAAATACTCTTTCCATTCCTGGAGCCTCAAAAGTAATACCCCCCTCAAGTTTTCCGCCAGGTTGATAAAAAGACACAAACTGTAATGCAGCTAGCCCACCGCCTAATGAATGTCCTGTCACATAAGTTTTATCTACAATACAATCACTATTTACAGCTGTAAATATAGCTTTATTGTAAAACTCATTTGCATTTTGAAACTGATAATCTACTCTTCCCAAACCAATTGAACCATCAGTAAGAAGATCATTCAGTTTAGTTGATTCTGTCCCTCTATTTGCTATGATCAGTGTATGATTATTATTATCATAAAAAGCTGCAGCATAATAACCTGATGCATTATATTTTTCAGCTGTAGTAGTAACAAGTCGATATTTTTTTAGAGTATCTTCATAATATTTAGGAAATGTTTCGAGATGTTTTGCAAATCCAGGAAAATCGCGTTTGATTTCATCCTTTATTTTTCCATTACTATAAAAATGGTCTTTTAATACCCCTCCAGCAAATTTGTCAATATTGAAATACGCAAGTTCACTTAGTATGATCCCATCTATGTCGCTAAAATCTATCTTTACCATCTCATTAGCTCCTAATTATGTTTTTAATTTGAATATCATTAGGAGCCTGTATATTTTTTATTTCATCTGGAGAAATAACTATTCTACAGTTTGCTTTATCTAAATAGTCTAAATCAAAATTTATACCATCTTTACCGAGTTTTGCAAAATTTTTATCTGGCAAATTATAGAAGAATAAAGCAATTTTAATATATCCAAATTTCTTTATTTTGAAAAATTGAATAAGTTTATAAACTTTTTCTAATACCTTTTTTCTATTTAAAGGCGTTATATTACAATTAATATGAACATCTATATAAATGTTTAATTGATTCGGAAAACGATTGAGCATTGCCTGTAAACTTAGATTGTTATTATACATAGCTGATAACAGTTTATCCTTCCCCATCTCTCCAGGATTTGCCTGTTCAACATAAAAATTATTAGATATATCACTTATATATCTAGAAACCCATTTAATAGCAATATCTCTATGCTGTAAGTATAAATATTGATCCGACTCACCGCTTTTGGTCATGCCATTCAGCCAAGCGTTAAAGGTGAATGCAGGATCATTTTTAGGATGTACAGTGAATTCATAACCACCAGTATTAGTAATATAATGTCCTTTATTTATCACAAAATCCTTATCATATTTCAGTTTAAGAACCTTAAGTACATACTGACCGGCCCGGTCAACTTTACTGTTTGTTCTACTGTTCCAATTCAGATACAATATGCCAATCAGAAGAATCACAAGAATTACTGCTATCAAACAACCTATACCTAATTTTTTACTGTAACTCATTTTTACACCTAAAAACAAACATAACTACTTATTGCTCAAAACAATAGCAGTGAATATTTTCACAATTTCTTAATCAACTATAACTTTATTTTTGAAGGTTCTTTGGAGCCCCACTCTATCTGCAACCTTTTTTACGTAACTTCAACTATTTAAAAAACTTCTTGAGCATACCATATTATAAAATAAAAACAAATTAAAAATATAAAAAACATAAAAATAACTGTTACCATTAATCACGTATTTTACATTTTTTAATTTTTTTGTGATATTATATCACATATTTATTTTATATAAAAAATTAAATTATTAAATTTTATTATCACACCAATGAGAAGAAACCAAAATAACCCTTCAAATCAATCTGCAAACATTTGATAATAAGAAATAGCAGAGAAATAGGTTAAACATTTTAACATATTGGTATTTAATGGTAATATTTTTAGCATACATTGTCAGTTTTACAGGTTTTATATAATAACAATATATCTTTAATTAATTCGCTGCGTTCCTGTATTTATTCTGATCAGCCCTACAGACAAAAAGAAATAGAAACGCAGATCAATTATTTTAGTAAAAATAGTTTATATAATTTTGCTAATAATGATTTTATTAATAGATTGTTTTATATTACAAAACATCAGATAATGATTGATTGTATGAAAAATCATAAATGTGATTTTTGTATTTTATAGTCTTTACAGCCACCTCGTCTCCGTTGAAACTGCCGGTTATAGTAATTTTGCTCAGGAGTAATACTTTTGGAAGCTTTAGTGTTATACACTTTATTATTTTGTTCTGCCCTTCCAACTCAATTAGAAATGTACCGAACTCTTTATTATATTTTAGTCCTACGACCTTGCCTGTGATCATAATTTCCTGATTAATAAAATTCTTTCCGGAGTTCACTAGCTGTCTGACCTGCACAGTAACAGGAACTTTACTGTCATTTGGTCTGCTCATACCGCATGCCGATAAAAAGAATGTAAACACTAATAAAACAGTAACTGATAAAGTTACTTTTTTAATAACAGCCATCCAGAGACTTCCTTATAATTAATTATTCTCAATTCATTTTACATTCAATAATACAACCAACTTCAGTATAGATATAGCTTTTATTTAAAAAAAAATTCTTAATCAAAGTAGCAGTCAAATTTCAAATATTTACTCAACCAAGTATTGATATTTTTGCGTTTATAAAATCATTATGCAGCATTTTAAGACTTTGGGATATACGTCGAATTTCTTCTGTTTCCTAATAACTGGTACCATTTGATGCTTTTGCAACCCTGAATAAAGTATGTAAAAACTGTCTGCGTTCATCATAATCAGTACTTTCAAAATAGTTGTGGGAAAGCCGGTAATAGTCCAGTCCTTTAGCAGTACGGTTAATAGCAGCATTAACTAACATAAATGCCTGTTTTTTAGATAGTTTCCAATCATGTGATATCACTTCACATATAGCATTTTTTTCATCTTCTGATATTTCACAGTCTATATTTGCAATTTCAGTTAAAAGACCTGCACTCAAACAAATCTTACGCAATTCTAATTCATCCTTGTCAAATACTATTCCTGATTCATTCTTTTTTTGCATAATATCAAAGAATATTGTATTCTGGATATAATCCTGAAAATATTTTTCTCTAAGATGACTGCTGTTAACAGTATCCATTCGTTTATTAAGTCTAGATTTCAAAGTTTTAGATAGCCTGGTAATAATATTTGTATCCACCCTTTCAATACTCCAGGAAAACTTACTCATTAAATCTTTTTCTTCAGTTGTAACATTACCATCACAGGTAAACACATTTTCCAGCATATTAACAGCTAATTGTTTGTCGTCAGAAGTTTTAATTTCAGTCAATATACGATCCAGCAGCTCTTTTTGTTCAATTTCTGTTACAGGTGAATCCATATACATCTGCAGTGTTTTCCAATCTTCTCCTGTTATATCATCAAACCTGAATAAAAGGTCCTTCAGTGCATTGATTTCATCATTTGTCAACTTGCCATCTGCCCATGCAGCAGCAATAATCAGTTTAGCTAAATCTAAAACAAAGTCCATTTTTGACATAATAATCTCCTGGTTAAATTATCTTAGGATAATAATGTCAAAATGATAAAAATCAATTAAACATTCAGAAAATATAAGGTATAAAAACAATCAAATATATTCCCTTATTTTTTATAATTATTTTATTTATAAGTTTGTTTTTATAAAAATTAACAATATGGCAATAATCCTGAAGAAACACCTCGGCTATAGTCAACAGAAAGAAATACTTCATAAGTTGAGTTGTATTCATACAAATATATATCACATTTAATTGCTGATATTGGTTTTAGGTTTTGAATATTTCTTTTCTTATATCATTCATGGTTATTCACCTTTTTAATTATTTGAGCATAATCGACTTTACCTGTTCCAAGTATAGGAATTTTATCTGTATGTATTATGCTTTTGGGAACCGCGAGTTCAGACAAACCCTGTTCTTTATAATGTGTCAAAACAAGATTTTTGTCTATATTGTTATCTTCACTCACAAGTACAAGCTGTTCCCCTTTTCTGTCATCTGGAACAGCAACTACAGCATGAAGTTTTTCCGGTGAGATTTTATTGATTTCTAATTCTACCTGAGAAAGAGATACCATTTCACCGGCAATTTTAGCAAACCGTTTTGCTCTTCCTAGAATATACACATATCCTTCTTTATCTAACTTAACGATATCACCAGTATCGTACCAACCGTTTTCAGGCTCAACAATTTGACCTTCTGAATCAGTTAAATAATAACCGAGCATAATATTCGGTCCCTTGACATGCAGGCGTCCTCCTTCCGAAACTCCAGGTACAGGTTCTAATTTATACTCTATTCTTGACAGGAGTTTACCAACACTGCCTCTTTTGTTTTCCATAGGTGTATTTGTAGCCAATATGGGAGAGGTTTCGGTTGCCCCGTAACCTTCAAAAATACGAATTCCGAACTTATGATTCCATAGATCCTGTGTTATATCTTTTAATTTTTCAGCACCGGCAAAAACATGTCTAACACTATAAAAATCGTAGGGATGAGCAACTTTAGCATAGTTATAAAGAAATGTATCTGTGCCAAAAAGGATTGTCCCATTTGTGTCATAAACAAGTTCAGAAATTATTTTATAATGAAGCGGTGAAGGATAAAGAAACACTTTAACTCCGGCAAACAAAGGAAGAAGCGTCCCACCTGTCAATCCAAATGAGTGAAACAATGGCAGAGTATTAAAAATAGTATCACGGTCATTGAAATCCACCTTTGAACTAATCTGAAACCTATTGGCCTGAAGATTGACGTGACTTAAAACAACTCCTTTAGGTTTTCCCTCGGAACCTGATGTAAAAAGCACAACTGCTTTATCATCGGGAGTTACATTTTTAGTCAGTTTCTTAAAAGAAAATAGTGGAAAAAGAGAATATAAAATTCCTTTGATCTTTGTCAATTTTGATATTTTTTCCACAATATTTTCAAGGATAATAATTTTAATATTACTTTTCCCTAATGCCTGTATTACGTCCTTTAAACCTGCTTTACAAATAAAAACCTTTGATGTATATACATATTTTACCTGCGAAATATTACAGGCATGAACAATATTTTTTATTCCTGATGAGAAGTTAAGAAACACAGGAGTCTTCCCATATGACTGAAGAGCCATGAAAGTAGTAACAGATGCAACGGTATTCGGGAGTAATATTCCTATATTCTGTTCTTTTTTAACCTGTTTATTAATATGTCCACCCATAATAAATGAGTTCCGGATCAATGTTCTATATGTTATTGGTTTTCTATTAATATCCTCCAGTATTTTATGAGTTCCGGCATGTAATTTTTTAGCCTGAATCAAAGATTGAAATATTTTTTCATGTATGTTGCTACTGTCAAACATCATTTCTGTCATAATATCATACAGTTTAACAGCTGCCTGATTCCTTCTTGCTCTGACAGACAAGCTCTCATCTACTTCAAATTTACAGTAAGGCAGAATTGTGATTGTTATTTTTGGAAAAAGTCTTATATATACTTTGCCCTTCAATCTTGAAAAAGGAGTGTACGAAGCACCTTTAATTCTGATAGGCAAAATATTGGCACCCGATTTTTCAGCAATCATGCCTGGTCCCTCATAAACTTTCATTATTGCTCCTGTCACAGTAAGTCTTCCTTCAGGAAATATTACACAATGCTTATCATTTCTTATTTCTTTTATAAGAGATTTAGTTGCAGAAGGATTCATCGGATCTACAGGATAAAAATTAACAATTGGATCAATGAGTTTTATCCACCACTTTTTAGAAAACTCGGTATTGATTGCAAACAGAGCTTTTTGAGGAAGAAAAACAGCCAGAAGCAGTCCATCTATAAAGGAAGTATGATTAGCAATAATGAGGACTCTGTCACCCGCCTTATTATAATTGTCCATACCTTCAACTTTTACTTTATATAAAAGTTTTAACAGCCATTCAAGATTAACCTTAAGAATTGCTTCTGGAAGTATTTTACATATATATATAGTCACCATGAAGTTTAAGATTCCTAAAATAATAACTACAAACGGAATTGAAATTTTTATTTTAATGCAAAAAACAAAAACAACTGCACCCACAACCATGAACAAAGAGTTGATTATATTATTAGCTGCTATAGTTCTGGACATATGTTTTCTATCAGACCAGAACTGTATGACGGTGTTTAAAGGAACAATATAAAAGCCTCCGAATAATGCAATCATCAACACATCAATAATTATCACCCAATTATAAGCAGACTGTAGAAATACAGAAAGAGAACACACTGTTCCAGGCAATGCATTCGAAGTATAATTAACAGTTAATAAAAACATAATTACCAAGAACACAGACATGCCAAGTGCTCCTACAGGCACGTACCTTGTATCAATATAATCTTTTTGCACGTGCTCACAAATAAGAGACCCAATAGCTATACCAACTGAAAAAACTACTAGAAAAAGAGTAAATACTGAATTCTGAGCATTAAGCGTAGTCTTTACAAAATTTGGAAGCAAGGTCATAATCACCATTCCTATCAGCCAAAACCATGATACTCCGAGTATTGCTCTAAAAACTCTTTTATTTTGTCTTGAATTGCCAATTATCTGCTTTGTTGATTTAAAAATATTTAAATCTATTTTAAGCTCAGGCTCCTGTGATGGAGCCGCAGGAATGTAGAAACTTATAACAAACCCGCAGCATGCTAAAATAACTCCTAACAATGCAACATATACAGCCCCTGCACTAATGCTTACAGAACTGAGAAATCCCGGCATTTCTGTTCCTAAAATCCCTCCAATCAATATAGCTATAAATGTTCCCCCTTCAATAAATGCGTTACCTGCAATAAGTTCATTATCATTTAGATGCTGAGGTAATATTGAGTATTTAATGGGACCAAAAAACGTTGAGTGCAGACCGAGTAGAAACACAGTAACAAGAAGAATAGTAATATTTTCTGTATAGAAGCCATAAACAGCAAGCATCATTGAAAATATCTCAAACCCTTTAATAAATCTGGTAATAACCGATTTATCAAATTTATCTGCTATCTGCCCGGATAATGCCGAAAAGATAAAATACGGCAGCATCAGTAGTGCACCTGCCAGGGCTACTACAGTATTTGAAGCATCTGGATTAGCAGCATATACATCGTAAACTGCCATAATAATCAGTGCATTCTTAATTAGATTATCTGTTAGAGCTTCCTGAAACTGTGTTAGAAACAGAGGAAGAAACTTCTTTTCTTTAAATAAATTGTATGAGCTCATTTTATCTCTTATATGTATGCTTAATCTGTCGATATAAACAGTATCATTAACAATAGAAACTGTATAAAAATTATAGATAGTTACTCTTACTAATTTAATTTTTATGTCTAATGAATTTTGTTGGGAAATGAATCCAATGGATCTGTTTTTTCTCTGACAGTAAAAATTAAGATTCAGTATCTTAACATCAGATCTAATCAATTCTAATAAATTCTAATAAATAAGTTATTTTTTATAAAAATAATAAAAGTTATATTTAAATTTAATATAATTCTGTCAGCCTGGAACTCTCTCTTTACATTTGGTACTAATTGAATATGAACTCTTTTCTTGATATAATTTATTTTAAATTATTAAATACTTAAAATTGAATCAATTATGAAAATTATCATCAGCATCATAATTTTACAGCTGTCGATTTACAGTTTTTCATTTGCCAAAGAATATACAGGAGTTGTAACTCCGTTAATTAAAAGCAGGATCAGTTCCGGCTCAGGTGCTGACTATAACGGAGTAATAATACATGTCGCCAGAATTGGAGAAATATTCAAACCTGAAATACTTAACAGCAATAACAAAGTAGTGCAGAAGGGAACGCCTCTTGTAGTATTAAATCATGCTTATTGGGAGGGGTCAGCTTTACTGGCCAAATCTAGAGTTAATGCCGCCATTGCAGCTTTACGTACTGCAAAAGATGATTATTACAGATATAAAAAACTCGTTGTTGCACACTCTGAAAGCATGATGCTGCTGGAGGATAGAAGAGCCAAATATTTTACGGCAATAACCAATTTAGAAAACTGCAAAATTCATTTAATGCAGGCAAATGCTATTCTCAAATCATGCTTTACAATAGCTCCTTTTGAAGGCATTGTAGATAAGGTTTTTCTCAGTTCTGGCCTTGCAGTAAAACAACCTCAGGTAATTGAAATTTCCCAGTTAAACCCTATAGGAATTAATGTAAAGATGCCAAGAGAAGAAGCATATAAAGTAAATTTAAATACTCCTGTTACTATTTACTCGCTGAGAACAGGGAAAGCATACGGAGTTTATAACAAAAATACTATCCTGTCAGATAACGGACTAACTTTTATAGCTGAAAATTCTCAGGATTTAGCATACCAGGGTAAGACAACAGATGGACTGATAATCCGTCACCATAAAGATATTCATAATGTTTACCCCTTCCCTTATAAAAATATGCTTTCAGTTCCTCTGAATTCAATAATGAAAGACAGCAGAGGGAGTTTTGTCTGGGCTGCGAAGGAAAATAAAACAAACACTCCTGGAGGCTCTATGAAGTCAGTCTTTAAAATTGAGAAAATTTATATCATATCAGCTAACATAAAAGCCAGAATAGCAGGATTTCAGGAACTGGAAGCACTGAAAGATCCAGGTAAACTTGACAAAACCAGTATTATTTTATCAAATCCTCCCGAGAACCTTAAGGATGGAGAACTGATATATACAGATCTGGAAAGATATATTTTTATGCCTGGTGACAGAATTAAGGTAATTATAGGAAAATAATAATCATAATGATTAACGTTCACATTTATTTACCTTTCATCCCCCACTGAAAAACTTAAATTCCTTCAACTTTGCCAAAAACATTATACCGATTAATTTTACCAGCCTCCAGAAGCACCTCCACCACCGAAGCCGCCGCCCCCTCCACTAAAACCGCCACCGCTCGAACCACCACTTGATCCGCCGCCCCAAAATCCTGAACCACCACTTCCATATGTTCTCCCTCTGCCTTTTGGGAAAAAAAAGCTTGCTAAAAAGAATATTGCCAGGAAAATATATATAAACCATCCACTATCATCATCTGAATTATTAGAATTGTCTGATATACTTGTAGATTGTTTTGTTATATTACCTGTAATATACCCTTGTGCTTCTGCTACTGCCAGCAAAATTCCATTACCAAATTCATGTTTCCTAAAAAAAGGAACCATGGAACGAATAATATCTCCAGCCCTGGCATCATTTATCTTTCCTTCCCAACCGTAGCCGACCTCCAATCTGAACTTCCTGTCATCTTTCACTATTATGAGAATAAGCCCATCATCCTTATCTTTATACCCAATTTTCCATTTTTCAGCAGTCTTAATACTGAAATTTTCTATAGGTTCACCCTTAAGTGAAGGAATAATAAGAACAGTCATCTGCCCACGAGTATTTTTCTCAAAATTCTTCAACGCATTTGTTATATCATTTTTTTCCCGGAAAGTAAGCATTGAAGCATTGTCGACAACCCTGCCTGTCAATGCTGGAATAGGCAATGCGTTTAATATACCCACAGTCATAATAAACAGAGCAGTAAGAATAGCTAAAATCTTAAATTTATTAATTAATTGAAATTTCATCAGATAACTCATTTTTATCATTAAGTTCATGTGGAAAGTGTTGTTTTAATATTTTTCCGGCTATTTCAAGTCCCTTTTCTATTCCTAAAATTATATCATCCTGTGAAAAATGCTCTTTCATTGCTTTAACCGTTTCATCCCAGAAACCACTGTCAACCTTTTCATGTATTCCTGTATCACCGACAATAGCAAACTCTCTGTTTTTAAGGGCAACATAAATCAGAACTCCATTACGAAGTTCAGTTTTTGTCATACCTAATTTCTCAAATTTTTTAACTGCAGCCTCGTATATATCGCCTTTAACTTTCTTCTGAAAATGAACTCTAATTTCTCCGGAAGTATTATTCTCTGCAAGAGTAATAGCCTTGATAAGGCGTTTTTTATCTTCATTACTAATAATTTTCATATCAAAATTTTACCTTTGGAACAATATCAATATTTTTACTTTTAGGAGGGGTAAAGTATTCTCTTGAACTGAAACCCATTGATGTTGCATAGAGGTTGCCTGGAAATTTTCTAATAGAACTGTTAAATATTTTCACTGAATTATTATATCTGGTTCGAGCGACTGCTATTCTGTTTTCGGTACCGGCAAGTTCATCCTGAAGCCTGATAAATGACTGATTAGCTTTCAAGTTTGGATAATTCTCCGAAATAGCAAGAAGACGCCCAAGAGCAGAGTTCAGCATACCGTTGGCTGCTGCTTTGGCAGAAGGAGTTTTACCGTCAATCAGCCTAGCTCTTGCCTTGCTGATGTCTGTAAAAATTTCTTTTTCATGGGCAGCGTAACCTTTTACCGTACTTACAAGATTAGGAATCAAATCTGTTCGCCTGGTTAATTGTGTCTCAATTTGTGCCCAGGCTTCATTTACAGCTTCATCTTTAGACACCAAGCCGTTTTTAACAACAATCGGAAAAGCAATAAATATTATTACTACTATAACAATAACAACAATAACTCCAATAACAGCTGCTTTCATAAATAAAGAGATCCTTCTGATTTAAATTATAAAGATTGGAATTTAAGGTAAATTAATAACCAAAGTTTCAAGTTTCAAATTTACTATTCAATAAAAAGATACTAATACTTCAGATCAAATATTACTCTATTATTAACAATCAATTACAGAAAAATTATATTTATTGTTTAAAAATGAACAATAATGATATAATTTACAAAGATAATGTGTTACTAAATATCACATTATGTAATTAAAATGATCACAATCGGAAACAGCTAAAAATGGATTTTTATTTCGATAAATTTAAAAAGTTAAAGAAAGAGAGAAAAATAACTTCGATAAAACTTGCTGAACACCTTGGTGTAAGCAGAAGAACTATTTGGTCATGGGAAACAGGTAAAGCAATGCCTAAGAGAGGTGACATACAGCTCATGGCCCAATTTCTTGAAATTGATGTCAATTCTATTTCCGACATTGCTCAAATAGAAAAAAATAATCATATGAATTTTGAACATTATATTTTCAAAAAACATATGGATGATCTGGACGGATGGATAAATGAATTAAAGAAAGTTCCGAATGCAAAAATAGATTCACTGATAGATCTTTATAATAAATCACTGGAAATAGATGCAGAAAACCAAAGATTACAAAGCAGGTTATTCAGATCAGAAAATATATTGGATACACTTGACCCTATAGTCTATTCAAAAGATATAGACCTTACCTACAGATATGTTAATAATGCTTTTTTATATCTTGTAAGCAGAGCAATTACTAAGGAAGATATAATAGGTAAGACAGCTCTGAATTTATTCTTCAGACGCGAAATTCAGGAAATTATAAATTATGAAAAAGAAGTACTGAAAACTGGCCAAAAAATACTTAATAAAAGAATCGTTATTCCAAATACCAACGGCGGCCGAATTGGTTTTCTCACAATATTTCCTCATTTCAACTTAAATCATGAGTTGGTAGAAATCGTATGTACTATTAAGGACATAACAGAGATTTCAAAAATAATGGATCGTCAACAAGAACTTGAAATATCTATAAATTCTCTTAGAGATACAATTTATATCATGCCTGAAGACAGAAGCGAATATCTGTTTATAAGCGAATCTGTCACGAAAATATCCGGTAGAAATGCCGGTGATTTTATCTCAGATTCAAATCTATGGTACGAGTTGATACACCCGGAAGATGTAAGTAAAGTTAAAAATAGATACCACAGAGAAAATGGTATATTTAATCATTCAATTAATTATCGCATTTTACACACGAATGGAACTGTACGCTGGATTCATGATGAGATGTTTGAAAGAAAAAGTAAGCGTGGAAATATTATATTATTTGGCATTATAAGAGATATTACCGAAACACACATACTTCAAACAAGAAGAGAGGAACTGGAAAAAGCTATAAATGAAACACAGGAATTGGTCTGGGTCGGCGAAACAAGGAATAAAAAATTCCATTATAATTATATCTCAGATAATATCGAACTCGTTCACGGGGTCAGCAAGCAAGAAATAATTAAATCTCACGATGCATGGAAAAGCAGTGTTTACAGTTATGACAAATCAAAATTCACTAAATGGCTTAAAGAATCAAAATTTCCTAAAAAATTAGATTACAGAATAGTTAACAAAGATAAAAATATTCGCTGGGTATCTACAAAAATAGAGAAAAGAGGAAATATTCTATTCGGAATCTGTCGTGATGTCAGTGAAGGAAAATTAAGTGAAAATGACAGAATTGAGTTGGAAGAAGCAATGAATTACGGTGATAATCTTGTTGTTGTAGCAAGATACAAAGATCCCAAAGATAAAAACAGTATATATTATTCTTACATCGGCAATAAAATTAATGATTACTTTGGTATCACAAAAAAAGAATTAAGCAGCAACATCGAACTATGGAAAGATAAAATAGTAAACCCCGAATTAAAGAAAAAAGTTTCATCATGCTATAAAAATGCAGAATATCCAATTTACAATGAATACTCTGTCAAAGATAAAAACAATAAACTTATCTGGCTTTCTCATAAGACCATCAAACTTGGCAATGCTTTTTATTCCTATATTAATGATATAACTGCAGAACATGAAGAAAGAAGTAAAATGGAAGCAATTATCAGTGTGCTTGATGTTCAGGATGATTCTATATGGGTTACAAAAACAGATATAAACAATAAGGCAGAAAATTTATATATGAACAAAGCAAAAGGCGCACTTTATCAAAAAAAAATTCCTGAAATAATGAATGATGTTGATTTCTGGAAAGAATATATACACCCTGACGACATCAAATCTTTAACATCCCAGGATAAACATAATCAATATGCAAGTCTAAACTATAGATTAAAGCTTTCAGACGGAACAATCAAATATATAGAAGAGCAGAAAAATGCTTATATTGATGATAATAAGACAATTTATGCAGGCGGCATTCAAAGAGATGTTACAGAAAGAATAATAGAAAATGAAAAAAATATGGCAATAGTCAAATTGCTGGAAAATTCCAATGACGCTTTCTGGGTAGCCAAAGTAGATGATAATTTATTACATTACGAATATATTTACAATAATCCTGCAAGATATAAATTATACGAAGTAAGCAAAACTGAAATGTCAAAAAATCCATACTTCTGGAAATCTGTAACACATCCGGATGACATCAAAAGAGTTGAATCTATAATAACAGACATGGGTGAGAAAAAAAGATCAAAGGATTTCAGTTTCAGACTTAAATTTAAGGATGGCAGAATTAAACATATAGAAGAAACAAGATTTGTTAAACTAATAAACGGAACATTATATTGCGGGGGTTCTCAAAGAGATATAACAAGTAGAGTTATAAATTTGCAAAAAAACAAACTTATTTTAAACTCTTTAAATTCCTCTCCAGATTCAATAAGAATCAAAAAGAGATACAGTATTGATAATGTTGATTACACATTTATAAATAAAGCCACATATGAAATTTACGAAACAAATGATTTTACAAGCAAAACTTGGCATGCATCAATTGATGCAACAGACAAAGAAAGAGTATTATCTGAACTGGAAAGTTTCTATAAAAACAACAGGAAAAATATTAATATAAAATACAGATTAAATATTAATAACAAAACAAAATACATCTATTCACATGTATATAAAACAGCAATTGACGGGATCGTTTACGAAGTTTCTATTGAACGTGATATATCACGCAGGTAGTTCATAAGCAGTCAGTATATCTATTGACCAACTCACTCTTCTTGTGGTTATAAATTCTTTTTTATTTCGTCATTCTTTTTAGTATGTGCAGATATAAAGTCACCATGAACCATTGCAGCCCCCAGTGAAAGCTCTCCGGCTAGAATTGTTGCAGCAATTATTTCAGCAAATTTTTTACTCTTTCCAGCACCATAGCACCCCAACATCTCCAATGCTTCATTTTGGCATCCAACTTTTGTTCCTCCTCCTACTGTACCAACTAATAGGTTAGGAATAGTAATACTAACATATAAATCATTATCTCCTGAAATTTCAGAAATACTCCATCCACATGCCCCATTAACAATTTGGGCTATATCCTGCCCTGTAGCTATAAAAACAGCAGCAAGTCCATTTGCAAAATGTTGATTTAAGCCAATAGAACCATTTTGCATTTGAGAATAATTTGCAATTCTAAATCCTTGAACAATATCTGCAGCTGCTGCTTTAAAATATCTATTCAAAATAGATGCAGGTATAGTACATTCAGCATGCACTCTCTTACCGTATCCATTTATAACATTCATGAAGGAAGGTTTTTTATCAGAAGAAAGATTGGATCTTAAAAGAAATTTTATATTATTAAATTTTTCTGAAATATGCTTACAGGCACTATTAGTTGAAATATTAATCATATTCAACCCCATAGCATCTCCAGTATAAAAAATAAATTTGGCATAGATTTCTCTATTAAAAATTCTTGTGGTAATTCTTAATAGTTTGCCATGACTTGTCGTCTCTTCGGCAATCTGTTTTAATCTATCAAAGTTATCCTCAATATAGTCTCTAATTTTTACTGCATCATCAACACATTTTGTTAAAAAAACGGGAGTAATATGCATTTCATCTTTTAATATTTTTGTTTTTATACCGCCGGCAATAGATGTAACAAGCATTGCTCTTGTATAACTGTCAACTAAACTTCCTTCTGTAGTTGCCATTGGGACATAAAATATCCCGTTAGCAAAATCTCCATCAACTTTTAAAGGCCCTGCTACACCAAGAGGAATCTGAGTTACACCGATAAGGTTTTCGATATTGCCTGTAAGTGCTTCGGAATCAATTGAATGTTCTTTAATATGGGTAAACTTGCAATTTGTTTTTAGCTCTATATCTTCCAAACGTTTAGAAATAACATCAGTATCATAATTATTTCCGGAATCTCTTAAAATCAAATCACTTTTTCTTATCTTCATTTTTTTCCTCTATATAAAGAATCGGCACAAAATACAAGTCAGGTTTTCAGAGCAATAGAACTATTAGCATATTATAGCACAGCAAAATGACATAATTGCATAAAATGCTGTAAATCTATTAATTAACTGTTAAAAATATATACTTTTAAGTTCAGGATTACTAATTAATAAATATCTTTTAAGACTTTTATTGCTGTATCAATAAAATATCTGATATCTTTACATATAAGCTCAGAAGAAACAAAACTCAATTCAAACTGAGACGGTGACAGATAAATATTATTTTCGAGCATTTTTCTGAAAAACTGAGCAAATTTATCAGTATCACATTTTTTTACATCTTCCAGATTTTTCGGTGCGCTGTTTCTTCCGAAAAAAATTGTAAATATACCTTCATATGATTTTAAATAAACATTAATCCCGTGATTCCTGGCAAAACTGTTAATTTCACTGTCAATCAAATTTACAAATTCAGAGATTTTTTTATACGGATTTATCTCTTTGAGTAAATTTATTGTCTCAATTCCGGCACTTAAAGCTACCGGATTACCGCTCAGTGTTCCTGCCTGATAAACACTCCCTTCAGGTGCCAGATTTAGCATTATATCTTTCCTGCCACCGAAAGCTGCAAGAGGCATCCCTCCTCCTATAATTTTACCTAATGTCATTAAGTCAGGTTTAATACCACAAATATCAGCATAGGAAGTAACACCAAATCTGAAACCTGTAATAACTTCATCAAAAATTAAAAGACTTCCATAATCCAGTGTAACTTCTCTCAATGTTTCTAAAAAACCTTTTTCAGGAGTAATTAATCCCATATTTCCTGCTACGGGTTCAACAATTACACATGCAATATCATTTCCATATTCTTTAAAAACTTCTTTCACTGAATCAATATCATTAAATGGAACCACAATAACATCAGAAACAGCTTTTTCAGGTACACCTGCAGAAGAAGAAATTGAATTAGTAAGCAGACCGCTTCCTGAAGCTACCAGTAAATAATCGGCATGTCCATGATAACAGCCGTCAAATTTCAGAATTTTCTCTCTTCCTGTAAATCCTCTGGCTAATCTAACGGCACTCATCACAGCTTCAGTTCCAGAATTAACCACCCTTACCATATCAAGACAGTTTATTGAGTTAACCAACAGTTCAGCCATCGTCACTTCCTTTGAATTACAAGTGCCAAATGTCAATCCATTATCTGCTGTATTTTTGACTGCCTCCAGAACATCGCTATTGCTATGTCCCAATATCAGCGGCCCCCATGACGAACAAAAATCAAGATATTCATTATTATCAGAATCATATATAAAAGCGCCATCGCCTTTCTCGATATAAACCGGTGCGCTTTCTACAGCTTTAAACGCTCTTACAGGGCTGTTTACTCCTCCAGGAATAACGTCTACAGCTTTACTGAAAAGTTCTTTGGAATTATTTATCTTCAACATAATAAAACAACTTAATTTAGAGATTTAGGGTTTCAAATAGCTAATATCACTTGTAATAATAAATCAGCTCTATAACAATATTTTTCTTAATATAATACTATAAAACCAATACATCAGTAACAGCTTTACTCATTGTCATATATTTTATAAAAAACGGCGTCATTATTTGACGCCATAAATAACACAAAAACAGAAATTATCAATATTTAATTAACTACTTGTAAAGCTCGTTATACTGATTGGCCCAGTATGAAACTACAACATCTACGCCTGATCTAAAAATACACGCTAAAGATTCTCTGGCCATTTCCTTCAGATCTCCATAACCTGCGGCAGCAGACGCATGTATCATAGAATACTCCCCGCTAACATTAAAACCCGCAATAGGTAGGTGTGTTTCACTTTTCAGTTTTGCTATAATGTCAAGGTAAAACAATGAAGGTTTTACCATAAGAATATCTGCGCCTTCTTTCTCGTCAAATATAGATTCTCTTAGAGCTTGTCTATAACAGTTGTATGGAAGTTGATATGTTTTCCTGTCACCAAAAGAGGCAGAGCAGTCTGAAGCTTCCCTGAAAGGTCCATACATTGAAGAAGCAAATTTAGTTGAATAACTCATAATAAGAGTATCTTCTAAATAAGTTTCATCAAGAGCTACTCTGATAGCATGAACCTGACCATCCATCATTGCACTTGGAGATACACAGTTTGCTCCGGCTGCAGCATGAGACAGTGCAATTTTTGCCAGTACTTCAGTAGTTTCATCATTTTTAATCAATCCGTCCCGCCCAATTATTCCGCAATGCCCATGGGTTGTATATCCACATAGGCAAACATCTGTACAAACCAATAATTGAGGAAAATTTGCTCTGATAAACTTTATAGCTCTCTGAACAGTTCCTTCATCATCATAAGCGTATGAACCATCAAATGATTTCCCAGAAGAAGAGTCTACTACTCCAAAAAGCATCACTCCGCCTATTCCCGTTTTTACTATACCTTCTAATACTCCAGGCAACATATCAACACTATATCTAAACTGCCCGGGAAGCGATTTAATAGGTATCTGCTGATTAGTACCGTCTACAACAAAAACAGGCCAAATAAACTTATCTGGAGAAGGTTTTGAACCACCAAACATTTTACGGGTATTTTCACTCTGCCTTAAACGGCGTAGCCTAACCTTTGGATATGAAGCCATTATAACGCTACCTTTCTTCACAGTTGTCAAATTACTAAAAATAAATGAATTACAATAATTTAATTTATTTTAAAACTATATATTAAAAAAACAATTCAAAAATTAATGATTATATAGTTTTTGATTAAAAATATTTTTTATTGATACATAAAAAATTATTAAAAATTTGATTTTATATATATAATAGGCACTGTAAATATTCTGTTTTCATAAATTTAATTATTAACTTTAGACTTAAGTAAAATGGATAATAGCAACTTAAAAACTTTTCCAATCAACCTTCAGCTCGGAGGAAGAAAATGTCTGATTGTAGGAGGAGGAAAGGTAGCTTCCAGAAAAATAGATAAGTTACTGGACTCTGGATCCGATATTACTGTAATCTGCACAAAACCTTCACAAAAAATTAAAGAGCTAGGAGACAGCGGAGCTATTAATTTGATAAACCGTAATTTTTACTTGGATGATATCCTGGGATTTTTTCTTGTTTATGCTTCTACTAATGACAGAGCTTTAAACGATAAAATACTTGACGCCTGCCATAAACATAATATTCTATGCTGTGCAGTAGATGTAAACTGGAAAAAAGGTACATTTATAACTCCGGCTTCATTTCACAATGAAGGAGTGACTGTATCGATAGCTTCCGGTGGGAAATCATGTTCATATACTAAGCACATAAAAAATCACCTGAAAAAACATAACAGGAAAATTAGAGAAATTGACTTGATGGTTATTGGGACTGACCATAGATGTTTAAGCACAAATAAAAGAGAGTTTTTTCATAATTTATGCAATAACAGCATAATAAAAGATATGTTAAATAATATTTTAGGTATTCATGAATTTATGTTGATTAACACCTGTAACAGGGTTGAATTAATAGCCATCGCTTCTACCGATGAGATTACAAAAAAACTTGTCTTGAAAATATTAAACTTTGACAGCCTTGATGAATCAAAATACTATGTAAAATACAGCACAGAAGCATTCAGACATCTGTCGTTTTTAGCTGCGGGCATTTATTCGCAGTTAATTGGAGAAAACCATATAACATACCAGATTAAGCAGGCTATTGATAATTCAGATGAACTTAATATTGCAGGTTCAATGCTTAAAAACTGTATTGATGCATCACTGGCTATTGCAAAAAAAATAAGAAATAACACTGCTTCGATCATTAAGCCCAAAGAAATTGAAGATCTGACAATTTTATATATTAATGAATATTTAAGCCAGCCTAAACAATTAAACATTGCAGTAATTGGAACAGGAAATATCGGGAAGCTGATTATTAATAAGTTAAAACAGGCAAATGCGAATATACTCTGGTTTTATCACAGCAGAAAACCTTCTGAAGATGATATTACTTTATTTAAAATTACTGATTTGAATGAATATAGCAATAAAGTTGATATATTAATTTCTGCAGTTTCTTCAGATTCACCTATTATAACAAAAAAGAACAGTTTTAATAATCTTATTAAAGCTATTGATTTGGGGATTCCCAGAAATATATCTCAGGATTTTAGCGATAATACTATTAATATAGATGATTTGAAATACTGGTATAGAAAAAATATCTGCTCAATAGAAACTATCATAGATATTTGTGAAAAAATCTTTAAGGAAAATCAAAACAGTTATGAAAAAATCTTCAATAACTTTAAAAACTGGAGCCAGAGGCAGCAATTTATCAAAACTTCAGTCTAAATTTGCAAAAGATAAACTTGAGTCGCTCTTTCCATTTATAAATATAGAATTTAAATATTTGGAAACACCTGGAGACAGAGACAAAAAAACCAATCTTCAAAACACATCAGATAACTTTTTTACTGAAGATCTGGATGATGCCCTGCTAAGAGAAAAGTTGGATATGGCTGTCCATAGTGCCAAAGATATCCCTTATCCAATTAGTGAAGGTTTAGACTGGTTTTGGCTCCCCTGGAATGAAGACAGACGTGATGTCACTGTAGTAAATTCAAAAGAAGTATTACAGAAAAACGATCCTGTTATCGGCATAAGCAGCTATCGGAGAGAAGCCTATGCTTTAAAAAGATGGCCAAATGCAGTAATTAAGCCCATCAGAGGAAATATAGAAGAAAGAATTAAACAGCTTGATGACAGGAAATATGATATCATTATAACAGCCGCAGCCGCTCTGCACAGATTAAACCTGTCAAAACGTATTGCAGAATATATTCCTTTAGAAGAACTGATGACACCAGAAGCTCAGGGCTATCTAGCAGTAACATATACAGCAGGAAATACTTTATTGAACTTTTTAAAACAATATTTTTTCAAGGAAGTAGTTATTGCCGGTGCAGGACCTGGATCTTATAAACTTGCATCTCTTGCAACAATCGAGGCATTAAAAAATTGTGATATATGCCTACATGATGCTCTTATTGACTATAAATTATTAAGTTTTATACCTCCTTTGGCAGAAAGTATTTATGTAGGCAAACGTGAATACAAGGATAGTACTACACAAGAATACATAAATAATGCTCTGATAGATTATGCCAGGCAGGGTAAAAAAGTTGTTAGATTAAAAGGCGGAGATCCCGGTATTTTTGCAAGAATAACAGAAGAAACCAAATTACTTGAAAAACACCATATCCCATTTAGGGTTATTCCCGGAATATCAAGTATGTCGGCAGCAACATCTACAACAGGACTCATTCTTACAACAAGAGGACTGTCAAGAGGATTTAAAGTAGCCACTCTGAGAATTAAAAAAAGTAAACATGCTGTAGGGTTATCAGAAGATGAACTTCATGATTTCCCATTTGTCTTCTTTATGTGTGTATCACAGATAGAAGTGTTGATTGACTATCTTCTGAATAACAATTTCTCAAAATCAAAGCCTCTATCCATAGTTTTTGAAGCAGGCATGGACAAACAGAATATACTATTGTCAACAATAGGCAGTATAGTAGCTGATCTGAAACATCACGATAAAACAACAGAAGCCGGGTTAATTATTGTAGGTGACAGAGCTGACAAGGTAAACCTTTTTAAACATTACGGTGTATTCAGGCATAGAAAAATTCTCTTAACATGCAGTGAAACTTTGCTAGACAAAGCTTCTGAGTATATTCATAATTTCGGAGGACTTCCAATTGGACGTCCTATGATAACAAACTCAATACAAAAAACTGAAAATTTGATAAACCATGTAGAGAATTCAGACTGGCTAATTATTACATCTCCTACTTCCATAAAAATTTTTATGGAGTTTATAATAGAAAATTCATATGATTTTAGAAAACTGCCTAAAATATTCGTCTGCGGGAAAGGATCTGCTGAATACCTTAAACAGTATAATATTACACCTGATGCTATTGCAGAAAACAATTTCGGCAGTGAAGGGATTATTCAATGTTATCAAAGATTTATAACTAAAACAGATAAAGTTTTAAGACTGCGTTCAGATATAGCCTCAGGTGAAATAACTGAGCATATGAAAAAAAACTGGATAAAAATAACAGATAAAATATTATATAAAAACGAATACGTCAGCTATAACGATAAACCTGAGTTTGACTTTGCAGTTTTTGCCAGCTCATCTGCTGTTAAATCATTTATTAAAAACTGGGGAATTAATTCTCTAGAAGGAAAAACTGTAGTGGCAGTAGGCACAAAAACAAAATCAACTATACTGAATAACAGTATCAATTGTAAATTACTGATTTCACCTATAGCTACACTCGAAAGCTGTATTGATTTCCTAGCTCTGGAAACAATAAAAACAGACTTAATCAATATTATAAAAACAGACTAAGCTCTTTATTAATTACTTTAAAAACGGTATTATTATGTTCACAAATTACATAAAAAAAATTCTTGATGCCAGAATATATGATCTTGCTATTGAGACACCTATAAACCACATGGAACTTTTAAGCGATCAATACAGTAATAATATTTATGTAAAAAGGGAAGACCTTCAGCCTGTTCACTCTTTTAAAATCAGGGGTGCATATAATAAAATTGATAAATTATCCGATACAGATAAAGAGAAAGGAGTTATTGCCGCTTCAGCAGGCAATCATGCGCAGGGCGTTGCGTTGGCGGCTATGAAAAAAAAGATTAAAGCTACAATTGTAATGCCTAAAACAACTCCTGAAATTAAAGTTGATGCTGTGAGATCCTATGGTGCAAATGTAGAGCTTTTCGGTGATAATTTTGATGAAGCCTACGATTACGCATGCAAACTTCAAAAAGAACATAAATATGTTTTTATACATCCATATGATGATAAAGATGTAATTGCTGGTCAGGGGACAATCGGTATGGAAATAGCAAGGCAGGTGAGCATACCTCCTGAAGCTATCTTTATTCCTGTCGGCGGCGGCGGTTTAATTTCCGGGATCGCATATTATATCAAATATCTATGGCCTGAAGTAAAAATAATAGGGGTTGAATCAGAAGATTCAGCCTGTTTATACCAAGCTTTGAAAAAAAACAGAAGAGTAATATTAGATAGTGTAGGTATATTTGCAGATGGCGTGGCTGTTAAACAGATAGGTAAGGAACCATATAAAATTGCAAAAAAATATGTTGATGAAGTAATAACTGTTAAAACAGATGAAATATGCGCAGCAATAAAAGATCTCTTTAATGATAATAGATCAATTGCTGAACCTGCAGGAGCATTAAGCATAGCAGGATTAAAAAAATATATAGAAAAATATAAAATCACAGACAAGAATCTGCTTGCGATTGAAACCGGAGCAAATGTAAATTTCGACAGGTTAAGGCTTATTTCAGAAAGAGCAGATTTAGGAGAAAACAAAGAGGCTCTTTTTGCAGTCACAATAAAAGAGGAACCTGGCAGTTTTAAAAGTTTCTGTAAAACTCTGGCCAATTATAACATCACTGAATTCAATTACAGGTATTCTGATAATGAAAAAGCAAACATATTTGTTGGCTTACAGCTGTCTGATATTACTCATAAGGAAAACATAATAAACAATATTAAAGAAGATCACTATTCAGTAATTGACCTGTCTGATAATGAACTGGCTAAACTGCATGCCAGGCATATGGTAGGTGGACATTTGACAAAAGAAATGAATGAAGAAATTTTCAGATTTCAGTTTCCTGAACGCTCAGGCGCACTTGCAGATTTTCTAAACCAGATGAAAGATAACTGGAATATTACAATGTTTCATTACAGAAATCACGGCACTGATTACGGAAGAGTCTTCTTGGGGATACAAATCCCTCCTGAAGAACAAATTTTATTTAATAAATTTTTAAAACAGATAAACTATCGCTATCATAGAGAAAAGGATAATCCTGTTTACAGTCTGTTTTTAAATTAAAATTTCTATTGAGTATTTATATATGAAGCCAGCATATATTATAATATACAAGAAGATACTCATGAAAAGCAGGACCTTAATATGTTAAAAAGACTTCCAATACGTTATAAATTAAATTTTTTTTACTGGAAAAAACATAATCTGGCTCAATTACATAAAAAAAGTAAAATAATTGAAACGCTCAAAGGTCCGATAGAATACTCTTTATCTGGTCGAGGAGAGGAGGTCATTGCTGCAGTTCATGGTGCTCCGGGTAATTTCCATCAATGTGATTATATTTTTTACGGCCTCAGTAAATCCAAATATAAATTTCTTTCATGGTCTCGTCCCGGTTATTTAGGTACACCTTTACTGAATAATAGATCTGTTGATGACCAGACTGAAGTATTAGCAGCATTACTTGATGCATTGAATATTAAGAAAGTCATTATATCAGCCTTCTCATGCGGAGCACCTTTCGGGATCAATTTCGTGTTAAAATATCCTGATAGATCAAATGCCTTAATTCTGGATTCACCAGTAGCGCACAGGATGAAAATTACGGCGGATGATATATTTATGAGTATAACTGATTCTGTTTTTTTAACTGATTTTGGTCAATGGTTTATTGGATTGTTCTATTCTTCCAATTTACGTATTCCTCTGAAAATGTTAATTTCACGCCTCAGCACACTATCGAAAAAAGAGATAGATAAAACTACAAATCATCTAGTCCAGGATAGATACAAAGCTGATTCGATCTATAGTTCAATATTACAGGCCACACAACCATTTAGTTTCAATAGAAAAGGATATAGAAACGATATAAAGGTTTTTAAACATCTAAATGAATTACCTTTTGATAAAATTAAAATTCCGACATTAATAATACATGGCACTAAAGACAGTGATGTTCCAATTGAACATGGAAAATATCTAAAAAAACGTATCCTTAATTCAGAATTATTATTAATTGAAAACGCTACACATCTTACACTGCTTACCGATGAAGAGAAAATATTAAAACGGAAAAAAATATTTCTGGAAAATGTCTTTCAAAATTGATTAATACCAATCCGCCTAAATATTTTCCATTAAAAACTAATGGAGGGCAAAGTTTTTATCAAGCTTTTGCATGACCATTCCGAACCGTTAATATGAGCATCATCATTCTATATGAATATTTCAGATTAAATAACCTCAATAGTTATGTTTTCGTACAAGAAATTTTAAAATATTCTTAAAAAAAAGAAACTTCTTTGCTTTTCCCCCCTCTGGTTTTCTTGCATTCTGTTTTAAAAAAGTACTCAAGGTAATATAACTCTTCATATGTAGCGACATCTAAATTTTTGATTTTTACGTGATTCAACTTCTATATTTTATCACTATATGTTGACTATAAATATCATACAGGATTAATGGGTTTATTTCTCTAATTCTCACATTCAAAAAAGTCTGTTTTTTCTTTCAATTAATATAAAAAAAGTATTGAAATAGAATCCTTTTCTACTTTAATCTTTTTGTTAGTGAATTAACAATTCAACTTTTTTGAAATAATCTAAATAACAGGATTTTGCATGCTAACCATATATAAATTAGATACCAATAATAACAAATTTAAGAGAAACATATATCTTTTTCTTTTCATAGCGGGTTTAGTGATTGTCATTTTTGCGTTAATAAAACATATCCAATATGTGGAATTTGCAGGATCATTACTGATGATCGCGAGTGCTTTAATGTATTCCTATCGCATTACTAAAGAAAAATATGAAAGATAAGGATTAAATATAAAATATCATGAAAAAGCCTTACCTAGCAGTTTTCATTATAATGCCTCTGTTTTTCCTCTGTTCTTTAAATGCATTGGACTTAAAAACAACGTGGTTCAACGGAAAAAAATATGTATATCTCAAAGACATTGCTAGATATTACGGAATGAACCTGTCTACAAATAAAAAATATGCAAATCTCACAAGCAGATACTCAAATCTGAAATTTACTTATAACAGTAAAAAAGGGGAAATTAATAATACTATTGTATATTATCTTTATGCCCCAGCTTATATCTCAGGACAACCGATAATAAACATAAAAGATTTCCAGTATATTATTGAACCGATCTTAAGAAGCAAAGCTCTTAAAAAACAAAATGTTAAAACGGTAATTATTGATCCTGGACACGGCGGTAAGGACAGAGGTGCCAAAGGAAGAATAGTTAAAGAAAAGGATATCACTTTAAAAATAGCAAAAAAACTTGCAGATATATTATCAGTTAATGGTTTTAAAGTAATAATAACAAGAAACAGAGATGTATACAAATCACTAAATGCAAGGCCTGCTTTAGCTTCATATTATAATGCTGACATTTTTATTTCAATACACTGCAATTCAGCTGCAAGTAATGTGAAAGGCATAGAAACATATATTTATCCTCCTGCAGGAACTCCTTCAACTTCTTCAATCAGAGCTTCTTCCTATAAAAGACAAAATGGCGATTTATACGCAGTAAATAGTGCTAGATTAGGATATGAAATTCAGAAAAGCCTACTCAGGACAGGCAGTCCTGACAGAGGAGTGAAACATGCAAGATTTGCAGTTCTTCGCTTATCCAAGGTTCCGTCTGTATTAATTGAAACAGGCTTTCTTTCATCTACTTCCGAAGAAATTCGTCTAAATTCATACAACTACCAGAAAAAACTGGCATCTTATATTGCAGATGGAATAATCAAATATAAACAGGCAGTATCACAGGGTACCTAAATAAATACTTCTAAGTTCACTACCAAATATCCTCAGAACATTCAAAATCAACTGCACAAAATTGAAAGTTTTATATCAAATTTCTGTAACAGTGTGAACTGAGAGTATTGGTTTATATCAAGAGAAGTACTGAGAAAAGTAGTTTTGGAATAAAACAATGGTTTATAAATGAAGTTAATAAAAAAAAGGATAATCATATATTTATGTAATATCCTGGCGTATTGGATATTTTTTCATTGTTATGATGTAACGGCTGCAGATTCTCAGAATATTGCAGGATTTGATGCAAGAGCTAACTCTTTTGAATTAATTGGTGATAACATAGTAGCTACAGGTAATTTTTTTATCAGACGTGACAATATGCTGCTCTATGCCGATAAAGCTGTTATCAACAAAACAAATAAAAATATTGAACTCTCAGGAAATGTAAAGTTTTTCCAGATTAATAGAGCTAGAAAAGAAGTAGAATATTGGGATTTAGTTGACTTGCAGAAGAACCCCTATATAAAATTCAAAGTGGTAGGTACAACTATGACGCCTACAGGACGGCAATTATTGATTGTGGATGAGATAATACAAAATCTGGCCTGGTCAGGAAAGAGAACTATCGGAAATTTAGACAGCGGAGTTTTTGAATTCGGTTCATTCAATACCAAATTAAGCAATTTGTATACTAAGGGAACTGAAGCAAAAAGATATGAAAACGGCAAACTTGAAATTAAAAATGCGACATTCAGTACTTTTCCAAGTTCAGGCGATGGAAACTCAATTTTCAGTATAAAAAGCAGTAAGTTAGTTGCAATTCCTGCTTCAGGTTCAGTCTCTACATCTCTTGATAATCCGGGAAGCAGTGATAATACAAACTCCACTTCTCTTAATAATTATCATATATGGGCATATAATGATATATTTTATGTTGCTGGAATACCTGTAATGTGGCTGCCAGTAATCTACAAACCGCCGCCTGGTAAAGTTGGACAATGGCGGTTAAGCACGGGTAGCAATACAGAATACGGATATTATCTTCAAACTTCAAATTACTGGAATGTATTGGACAGAGACGGTATAAAAATTGATACGTTAAATTTAATTGACTACTATCAGTTTAGGGGGTTGGGTCTGGGTAACAGGACCAGAATGAGCACAGACAATTCCGAATCGCAGCTTTTTGCATATGGAATAAACGATGACAGGGCAAACTATGCAGTACCTGATAACAGCCGGTTTAAAAATCTAAATGATTTTAGGTACTATGTAGACGTAAAAAACAAAACACATATAACTGACAGTATGGATTTCAGAGGAAGATTTGCAGCATTAAGTGATTATTATTTTCTGAATGATTTTTTTGATGATGTATTCAGAGTAGATCCTCAACCTTCCACTTATGCAAATTTAAATCAGCAGTTTAGGTGGGGTACTTTAAGTTTGAGCGTACATCCTAAAGTAAATGATTTTTTTACTGCAGTGGAGGAGCTTCCTAAACTGGAATTAAATATCCCAAGGCAGGAAATTTGGAGAAATATATATTATCAGAGTGAAACAAATGCGTCATACATGCAGACGCGATGGACAAAATTCAAAAAATCTAGAGCAGAAATAGCAGCAGAAACCAATACGGTTTTCGATAATTATGTTGAACCAGACGATTACAGCTCTGCTAGATTTGATTCAGTTCATTTTGTCTATTACCCCATGAAATTGGGCTGGTTGAATGTACTGCCTAGGGGAGGATTCAGATTTACTGCCTATAGTAACAGTTCCAAAAGAGCTGTTGATGATGCAGATGTAGATGCGCTAATCACTGCATCTAAACCTGAATCTAATTATTCCGGAGCTATCGTAAATTATGATGACGACGGTGGCTCTGTTGCCAGATTAATCCCTGAAGTAGGATTACAGCTCAATACCAAAATGTATCGTTCCTGGAGTGATGCAAAAAATGCTTACTGGAATATGGACGGAATCAGACATGTTATTCAACCTTATATCAATTATACATTTTTATCACCTACAACAAACAGGGAACATATCTATTATTTTGATGACGTAGACAGAATTGATACTCAGAATTTTGTAAGGTTCGGTATTGAAAACAGATTACAGACAAGAAGAGGAGGCTGGAATTCATCTCATGTCTACACTTGGGCATCAATGCAGAATTATTTTGATTTTCTTATAGATCCTAAAAACAGAAACAGGATTGCAGACGAAACCGACGAAGCCTCTTCAAGAAACAAAGGCTGGGACCACCTTGGGGATTTGGGAACCATATTAACAGTTAACCCAACTGAAGATATACAATTAACGCTGAACTTACTGATTGATTCAGGCAAATTTGCAAGCGGTGATGTTGCCAATGCATTCAGCTCCAGCAACGTACAGGCCAATTACAATTTTGCTGATGGGTGGGGTATATTCGGAAACTGGTATTACTCCAGAGCAAATACCACTGCAGCATCTTACTCTATGGGAAGTGAACTGTCTCAAATAGAAAGCGGAACATATTTCCAGAGACAATTCGGTGATTCTTCATATGCTCAAACTGGACTGAATTTCAAAATTAATGACAGAACTTTCGGTCAGACATATATTGAATATGATTTTGAAAATTCAATGTTACCTGACTTTAATATCAGCCTGAACAGAGAACTGCCCGGTAGCCTGATGCTTACCCTAAGCTACTATATAAATAACAGAAAAAACACCGACGGTTCCGGCGTTTTCTCAAATCAGGGAGTTAATGCTTCACTTAGCTTTACAAATACTCCGCACTATTCAATTGCGCCGAAAGAAAGCCTGCTTCCTCAATATATGTCAGGAGCTCCACAAGGTACACCTGTAATGGGAACACCACTGAAAAACAGCTGATAAAAAAAGTAATATCATAATTGTTGATAATTTTTAAAATGAACTTATAAGTATGATTTGTTGCAATAAAATGTTAAATTAAGGTAAATTATGATATTTAAGAAAAAGGTAGTAATTTGTGTTTCTATATTATTTCTATTTTCACTCACAGCAGCAGTAGGTTCTATAAACCATAATAAGTTTAAACTATCTAAAAAAACAATAAAAGATAATGTTAATTTTTCAGACAGCTACTACCTGCTTAATGATATGATGGATGACTATGATCAAAATATAGTTAAAGCCGGAAAAAAATGGAATAAAAGGGATGTTACACTAGCTCTTAAATTTGTAGATGTAAATAAATTATATAAAAGATTTATAGTTACCTGCGCTTCAGGTCATTCTTTTAATTCGAATGACTATACTGTTAATTTTGATGTAGATCGTAGCGAATACGAAAAACTTCGCAAACTTGCTTATGGTAAAATAATCAGGATTAATGGAGATCTGGATCCAAAAATTGATACATTTGATCCAGAAATTTTTCTGGATCATGTGAAAATAATCGCATAGGATTAATTAACCTCTACGCAAAACACTTCCTGTTCTTGCATGTGTATGAATACCGTTTTTTACAACTCTGGAACCATTAACAAATACGTCTGATATTCCATCCGGGTATTGCCTGGGGTTAACAAAAGTACTTTTATCTACAATTTTGTCAGGATCAAACAGTACTAAATCAGCATAAGCTCCTTTTTTAATTATTCCTCTGTTGATCAGTCCAAATCTTTTGGCAGACTTGTAAGTCATTTTATTGATAGCATCCTCCATAGTCAATATAGGTTTTTTAATAACATATTCTCTTATGACTCTTGGAAAAGTACCATACAATCTTGGATGAGGATTACCTGACAGAGTCGGAATACCGTCAGAACCTATCATAGTTAATTTGTTTTTTAATATTGTAACAAGATTTTTATCATCCATTACATTTAATATAACTGCAATAGGCTTCTCATCCCTCAATATTTGATTAGTCGTTTCTTCTTCAGTTAAATTCCATAAACCGGCAAGGTCCTGAACAGTTTTTCCTACCCAGCTTTTATGTTTATCTGCTGAAGCAATTAATAAATCTGATCCTTTCAAGTTCAACATTGAGTCTTTATCATTTGACAGAGCTTTCCAGGTATTAATTATCTGACCTAATTCCGTAGATCCAGAATCGTATGGATATCTATCAATTGTAATATCAAGTCCATTTGAATTTGCCTCTTCCAGCATACGCAAACCTTTTGCTGCTTTATTCCAATTCTCTCTACCCAATGCTTTGAAATGAGAAATATGTGTATGGACAGAAGACTTAACACAAACATCAATAGTTTCTTTTAAAGCTTTCAGTAATTCTGCACCTTCACTTCGCATATGAGTAGTATACAAGGCACCGGTATTCTGCATTAATTTTATCAGATTAATCATTTCTTCAGATTCTGAATAAATTCCAGGAGTATAACCTATACCTGAGGACATACCGATGATTCCGGCCTCAATCCCTTCTGCTAGCAGATTAGACATCACTTTCATTTCGTCTATTGTCGGTTTTCGGTTTGAGTTTTTCATGGCATAATATCTAAAAGTACCATGTCCTGCAAGAACTCCAACATTTAAACTTGCAGGATTTGTATCAACACAGTTCATGTATTCTTTAAAATTTTCCCATTTCGGCATTTTATCATAATTAACTCCTATCAATTTATAATCTTTATGAGTACTAAAAGGAGCTATACTAAATCCGCAGTTACCTATTATAACGCTTGTTACACCCTGCATAACTTTATAGTCCATATCCGGGTTTAGAAAAACTTCATAATCATCATGTGTATGAACATCTATAAATCCAGGAGATAAAACCATCCCCTGTCCATCTATAATTACACCTGCGTTATTTCCTAAATCTCCAATATATGCAATTTTTTCGTTTATAATTCCTACATTCTGTATTTTTCCAGGTTTTCCTGTTCCTTCATAAACGGTCGCTCCAATGATCAAAGTATCATAATATTTACTATCTAATGCTGTATTTTCTTGAGTACTCATAATTAATGTTCATCCTATATTTATAATTATCATAGAAAAATTTAATTCCCCCATACTTCTTTCAACAAATTAACCCAGTTTTCACCCATAATTTTGCGTATGCGCTGTTCAGACCATCCGAATTGAATCAAAGCTGCTGTCAAATTAGAATAGTCACCTAATGTTTCTAATCCTTTTAACCTGTGCGTATTAATCTCTCCCATGTCAACGAGCTTACGCCCATAACCTTTATCATGGGTAATAAAATCAAAAAAAGCCACATCACGTCCCTGTGTAAAATCAGACCCAATTCCAACGTGGTCTTCACCTACAATATCAATAACATATTCAATGGCCTCAATATAATCATTTATTGTAGCACCTCCATTTTTTAGAAACGGAGGGAACATAGTTACACCTACAAATCCACCGTTATCGGCAATAAATTTAAGCTGATCATCTGATTTATTCCTTGGATGCTTATTGATTCCAACAGGTAATACATGTGAATATGCTACCGGTTTTTTTGAATGCTTTATCACATCATGAGTAGTATTAGGGCCAACATGAGACAGATCGCATAAAATTCCTAAGTTATTCATTTCAGCAACAACCTCTTTACCAAAGTCAGAAAGCCCACCGTCCCTCGATTCATAACATCCGGAACCAACATAATTCTGTGTATTGTATGTCATTTGCATAATACCCACTCCAAGCTCTTTGAACAACTGAAGGTATTCTATTTTATCTTCAATCCCTGAAGTATTCTGCCAACCTAAACAAATACCGATTTTATCTTCTGTTTTTGCCCTCTTTATATCTTCAGCACAGAAAACCTGTGTAATTATATTTTTATTTCCATTTATCATTTGTTTAAACTGACTAATGTTATCCATGGTATCATTAAAGTTTTCCCAAATTGAACAGGTGCAGTTTGCAGCAGTGATTCCTCCTCTATGCATATCTTCAAATACATCTTTACTCCATTCTGCTACAACCAATCCGTCAAATACAATTAACTCTTTATGTAATTGTTCAACATTCATAATTAACCTCTACATTTAAATTTTGGCTCGGCTTGATAAATGATATTAAAATTCCCAATACCCCTGCTATATAAAACATTGAACTGATTGAGTAGCAGTTAATTATGGGAGCGTATACTATTGGCCCAACCAGTAATCCTATAGCCATTGCAATGAGAACTAAACATGTAATTAATGAAGCTGAATCTTTCAAAATTCTTATCCCCCATATAACAGAAAAAGCAGTAAACATTTGAAAAGCAATACCAAACATGAATCCTGAAATCAGGAGCAATATTCCATTTGAATGAAATATAGCCAGAATCAAGGTTGATACAGCTACAGTAATAAGAGAATATTGCAACGATTTTCTCAACCCAAAATGTTTTATCGCAGTATAAGCATAAACACTCAATAACCCTGAAGCACCCATCACCAACCAAAATATTTCTGAAAATAATGCTGATTTTACGCTAAATCCCAAAATGTTTATGCTTGACGATAAATCAATATAATCTACTGAATATGTCCAGAAAGCAGCAAACACGATACCGCTTAACAGCATTGATATAAATAATTTATTTAGCCTAATATCATACTTAAAAACTTCAACTTTACAATTCTTCCCCTTATCTGTTACGCAATAAGGACTTTTTATTGTTGTCATTCTATAGTTCCATACTAAAACACATGCTGCTATAATAGCAAAAATAAACCATGCTGCCCGCCAGTCAAATCCTAACAGAAGTACAAAAGGGGCAGCTAAAATAATTCCATAGGATGTTCCGGAATTAATAATGGCAATTGCTTTATTTTTCCTGTTTCCTTTTAATCTCATCGTTACATATTCAGTTAATGGAGGAAAAGAAAAAGCAGGGCTCATACCGGCAATACATACACCTGCAAAGAGTACAAAAGAATTAAAGGATAATGCTATTAACAATGAACCGGTAACTGCAGTTACTCCACTTATAATCAATGGTATTTTAGGACCAAACTTTTTTGTAAATATCCCTGTAAGTAAAGATGCAATCAAATATCCCAAATAAGAACTGCTTCCAATTATACCAAGCCACTCAACATTTAGTCCGAAGGTATGCTGTATATCTGGCAAAAACAAACCATAACTGTACCTGCATAGTCCATATGTTACAGCTATTATTGCAGCTCCTGAACCTGCTAAGTGGAAAAAATTTTTCCTATCATTTCCAATATCCATTCTTTTCTCCTTCTTTTTTACATACTAAAAAATAGCTGTATCAAAAAAAGAGTTGAAATGTAAATTATATATACCCGCCATGCAAAAATGGAATAAGTGTTTATTATTAGGCATTTAAAAGAATCAGGATACTTCGCAAATAAGTTTTAAAAACCAAATATGCGCCAAATTCTTTTTGTAAGCTTTATTGGAACAAAGAAATGTTTCAGTAACAGGGATAGGTATATTATGCGGGAAAGGTTTAGTTATTAAGTCAAAATAGTTGCAGTTTTCTTCAGCTATTTTGCTAGGCATCACAGATATAAAATCTGTTCCTTTCAACAATCTTAACGCAACTAGGAAATTTGGTAGAATTAAAGGACATGAAATGTTAAAATTAATTTTTTCTAAAGCTTTAATCACTACACCTTCCGAAAGCTCATTTGCATAAAGCGCAGTTATTATTTTATATTTTTTCAAAGTCTCTGACGTTATTATATTATCCTGTCTAAAAGCAGGATGTCCTTTATCAACAGCTAACAAATATTCATCATCAAAAAGAAATTTTTCTTCAAAAATATCTTTATATTTCATATTTTTATAATGAGCGAAAATAAAGTCGAAACTTTCAGCTTCATTTTCCGATATAGCATTAATGTCATTTACCTGTGTTACTTTAATCTTAACATTCGGAGCCAGTTCATTTACTTTACTTAAAAGTTTTGGCAGTACTAAAATAGAAATATAATCAGACATTCCAACTTGATAAGTATAATCAGATTCTTCAGGAATGAACTCGTCATTTTCTATAAAGAATTTATTTAACTCATTAATTAGTTTTTTTACCGGTTCTTTGAGAGATTTTGCTTTTGCTGTCAGTATCATATGCCCGGAATACCCTCTCACAAGAAGTTCGTCTTCAAACATATCACGAAGCTGTTTCAGACTCTTACTTAAACCGGATTGAGTTGTGTGTATTTTTTCTGCTGCACGAGTAACATTTACCTCAGTAAGTAAAGCATCTAAAGCAACCAAAAGATTTAAATTAATGCCTGACAAATTTGTATTCAAAATCAATCACCTATTTTAAAAAAGTAGTATTACTTTCTAAAGTATAATATATAAACAGTTTATGGTCGACAAACTTATAGTGTAATAATTTGATAACCTACAATTCCTGAACAGTACTGTATACTTGCTTATATTACTTAAAATTTAAAAAAAATTACAATGTCCTAGCAGTAGTCCTGACCTAAATTAACAGATTACAACAATAAAATTACAAATAAATTCCGAAGTATATACAAGAATCAAAATATAATGATTATTTAATCTCGTAGGCTATAATTGTTATTATGAAATCATACATGAAAAAAACCTTATTTTATTTTATCCTTTTACTGTTCATTATACTGTTTGCGATAATTGGTATTTATTTATATCTACCTACTTATATTGAAACTAAACTGGCAGCTAATATCGAACAAGAAACCGGGATAGAGCATATAGAGTGTAAAGTCCGAAAGCTAGGGTTAGGGCAAACAGACTTTAGTGATATCAGCTTAGGAAAAGAGGAAGCTCCTACAATATCTATTGACAGTGTAAGAATTGACTATACACTTTTAGGCCTCTTCAACAGGCATATTGATAAAATTGTTTTAAGTGGCTTAGAAATACGGCCAATATACAAAAACGGACATTTTATCCTCCCAGGTTTTGACTTCAACACATTAATCAGCAATAAATCTGACAAATCTACGCCCAATAATAATAGCACTTTCAAGATGCCGATTACTTTCGGGAAATGCGAATTCAAGAGAGGACTCATAATTTTCACTTATGAAAATATGATATTTAATATTCCGTTTAATATTCAATTTGTACCTAATAATAAAAAATGTACATCAATAAAATGTATTGTAAACTTATATCCTAAAGATCAAAAGATTACGTTTTCTACGGACATTTCTATTCAGGACAAAAAAGCAAAATTTCTTTTAATAAGTGATACTATCCTGCTTGATAAACTTACTGAATTTAAAAAATTAAATAATAATTTAAACTACTCAGGTGAAGTTAATATTAACACAGAACTTGATATAAATTTTTCTCCATTTTCTATAAAATCACTTATTGGAACATATAAATTTAATAATTTAAAGTTTCAAATTGGGACATTAAAACTACAAACGTTCAACGACCCTTTTAGTTTAGTTATACGGGGAAGCCAAGATCAATTTAATTTATCTTCTTCAAAAGGAGGAATTGAAACAGTTTCACCATTTCCTGTTCAATTTTCAAATTTAGAGTCAAAAATTAAAATGGATAAAAATAATTTTGATAGTTCAGGAAGTTTTGATATTAATCTTCCAGGACACTACTCTCAAAAAAATATAAATCGCATTTCACTGAAATATTATGCCGGTATAGATAATAAAGAAAACTATAAATTTGAAATAGAGGATACAGGTAAAACGAGAAATATTTTTGTAAAGTTCAAAGATAAAAATTTAAAAGTCGGTTTATCTAAAATTAATATTTCGGGCTCGGGAGATAAAAATCAAGGGAATGCTAGCTATAACATTAAGATTCCTGCATTGAATTTCATTTCAAACTCTGCACAGAGTGATGTTGAAATGATCTCAGGCAAAGGCAGCATGAAATATTTGGTAAATGATAAATCTACTTCTATTAAATCTTCATTCGAATTTAAATTCATAAACAGTAATATTATTACAAAATTATCAAAATTACTGATTCCTGAACTTTCACTTAATGGCGAATTTATTCATAACAGAAATGGTGTTAAATTTAAAGTTAAATCAATAATTCCCGAATTAGAATGTAAAACTGAAGACCATATGGCTTCTATGTCAGGGATCAATGTTACTCTACCATTTAAATGGCCACCGGATAAATCAATTCCTGAAGGTGAACTTTCTATTGATAAGATTTCCTGGAACAATAAAGATATAGCCTCGCTTAAAAGTAGGATTTTGCAGCAAAACCTTGGCATAAATTACAAAGGTGAACTAGTCAGCAGGATACTGCCTGATTTATCAGTTGAATTTAATGGATTTTCAGGAATTGATGAACAGAATCAATTTTGCAGTGATGTTGAAATTAGCATACCGGATTATAAAACAACAGAATCTGTAAGCCTTGATAAAATCAATCCTGCCGCTGCAAATATGTCATTTAACGGCAATATAAAAATAAAAGTGAATCCTAAATTAAAATCAGGAATTTTTAAAGTTCCGACTGAAATCCATATTATAGACTCTTCAATTGAAAACAGTGACCATAATTTTCTGTTTGAAGGCATTAATCTAAATTTGAACTTTCCTGATTTATTGAAATTTAAGACTCTACCTAATCAAATATTTACTTTTAAGAAAGCCAGGTTTGGTGATCTTTCTTTTGAAGATGGCAAAACATATTTCCAAATCGAAACACTACGTTCATTTTTTATTGAAAAAGGTGTTTATGGTTGGTGTAATGGACATATTTATACTCAAGCCATGCGTTTTAACCCACAGAAAACAGAATATAAAATATTCCTGTTTTGCGACAGAATAAGTTTAGCTGAAGTTTTGACACAGTTTGGTCTATCCTATGCAGAAGGTAAAGGAACAATCAGCGGGAAAATTCCAATTGAAATTAAAAACGGCGAATTAATATTTGAAGATACATTACTTTATTCTACACCCGGAGAAGAAGGTGTAATAAGGCTTTCAGGTGCCGATATATTAATGGCAGGAATTCCAAAGGGCAGTGTTCAGTATAATCAGATGGATTTTTCAATAAGTGCATTGAAAGATTTCAAGTATCAATGGGTAATATTGAAAGTTTCTACTAAAGGCAAAAATTGTATTTTAAACCTTAGTCTTAATGGGAAACCATCAAACCCCCTCCCTTTTAAATATAACAAAAAAATTGGGAGCTATGTAAAAATCAAGGGAAAAGGCGGAGTACTTAGATCAATGAAAATTGACCTGAATTTCAAAATTCCATTAAATGATATTTTCTATTATAAATCTGGGATTAATAAATTTATTGAAAGTTTAAAATGATAATTTATTTTGATTCTTCCAGCATGTTAAATTTTTACATCTAGAATATTATTAATTATTATGATAAAATTTTTTTTACTAATATTTAAATAAGAGATGATTCTTTTGATCATCAGCGCTAATTGTAGGCCGCCTTTTATAACTACTTACAAAGGAGAATACAATGAGAAAAATAGGAATAATATTATTTCCGATATCTCTGCTAGCTTTGTTAACAGCCTGTCAAACTTCCCATAAAATTGAAAGTACTCATGAAATTAAACCTGTGCATATTGTTATCGATGTAAATTTAAAAGTAGAAAAAGAACTTGATAATTATTTTGATAATATAGATTCAGCAGAGAAAAAGCTGGAAACAAAAACTAAATAGAGAGGAAATAATATGAAATTTAAATTATTTATTTTTTTAACTGTTTTATCTACATTATTCACAATAAATATCAAAGCCGATTCAATTACAACCAAAATGAAAGCAAGGCTTCCTGAAATTGTTAAGCTAAAACAACAGGAAATTGTAGGTGAAAATAATCAAGGTTATTTAGAGTTTAGAAAACCAGATCCGGAAGGTAAAAAACTTATAGATCAGGAAAATAAAGATAGAAAAATAATTTATAAAATAATAGCTAAAAACCAGAATACTACAGTAGCTAAAGTAGGGAAATTGAGAGCAAAACAAATAGCAGATAAAAGTGCAAAAGGTTATTGGCTGCAAAACCCTGCGGGAAAGTGGTATCAAAAATAAATTATTGATGAAGTTTTAACCTTAATAAGGTATTAGAAATCTGTATATTTCAACTGTCCGGTTTGTCTATCTAACCGTGTAGATTTTCATAGGTTTTGTATTACGTCTTCAAATATAGTGATCTTTCAAAATACCTTACTGTTGTTTAATAAATTGTATTTTGGAGTTTATTTGATTTTTGTCTGCCTGATTTTTGATATTTATCAACCCTATGCGTAAGTTCAGTTACTTATGCTCCTTGTTAAATTTTCTCAATAATCTGCTATAATTAAAGTGTTGTCAACAATATTTAAACAACTTTAAATAAACAGTTTAAGATGAGTAATGAAACAACTACATTTAAGGTAGGCGGCAAGGTCTTCCATTTACAGCCTGTTGAAAGGGATAATAGGATAGACTCAGTAAGAGGACTGTTTTTAATCTTAATGTCCATTGATCATTTCGGCGGTTGGATAACAGATTATACCTGGCAATTCTATGGCTATGTAACCAATGCAGAAGGTTTTGTTTTTGTTTCAGGATTTGTATTTGCTCTTGTTTACGGCAGATATATTGTAGACTATAAGTTACTGGCAAAAAGGATCTGTAAAAGAAGTTTTACAGTTTATAAATATCACCTGCTCCTGGTAATCATACTACCTTACATTGCCTTAATGTTACCTATTTACAGGGTTTACTGGAAAAATATGCTTTCATATTTTTTTATTAACGGCACCCCGTTTAAGTATATTATATCTTCTACTATACTTCTTAATCAGCCGACCTATATGGATGTACTGCCGATGTATGCCATATTCATTTTATTCTGCTGGCCCCTTCTTATACTGATGTCAAAAGGTTTTGATTATTATGCTCTGGCCATCTGCATAGGAGTCTGGTTTATTGGTCAATTCTTCAATCCTATAGAATTTATTTCAAACGTTTATTTTCCAAATGCATTCCCAGGAATTTTTAATGTATTCAGCTGGCAGATTCTTTTTTTTATCGGAGCTTTCCTGGGTTTTAGAAAAAAACTGGGAAATAAAGTACATATACTGGATAATAAAGTAATTATCGTAGTTGTTTTTGCGATCTATATAATTATTCTCCTATCCAGATACAATGTAATAGACCTGGGAATTAACATTGATATAGCAACAAATAGAATTGATTTGGCATGGTTAAGATTAGTCAGCTTTCTCAGCGTAGCATTTGTGTTCACACGTCTTATAAAACCGATCCCATTAAAGTATGGGTTTCCATGGTTCAACCTTCTTGGAAAACACTCTCTTCAGGTTTTCTCATTCCATATATTAATGCTCTATTTTTTTATTAAACCGTTAGGTACCGGTGCAGGTGTTTATAGTAAATATGGCAACACAATATATATCATAACTTTAATACTGTTTCTTGCCAGCTTAACAATCCCGGCAGCGTGGCATAAAACTTATATGAAAATAATCAAAAAAAATAAAACAAAGCCCTTAATGCAGTCTGAAAAGTTTTGATAACAAAAAATTAATTTTGAAAAAGCAGAACGGTTAATCTTTAAATTTACCTGCTACAAACTTTATTCCGTTCCAAAAATGTTTCTTCCAGTATTCCCAGCTATGCTCTCCTTTTTCTACTTTATAAGTATGCTTGACACCTTTTTTTTGAAAACTTGCATTAAGTTTGGCATTACCAACTATAAAAATATCATTATCACCGCAATGAATAAGATAATCTGTTTTTGATAATTCTCCCAAAGGCATTTTTTCAGCTAGAGTTAATACATCATATTCTCTATAGTGTTTAGTCAATCTGTAATCCCCTTCTAAGTTCATCCCCAGCGGATTACCATATCTATAATTATAGGCTGTCATATCCAGATCTTTTATCTGCTCGTCTGTACGAATACCCGAACTGAACGCTGCACATGCTGAGTACATATCCGGATATTTCAATGAGTGCAGCAGAGCACCATATCCTCCCATGGAGATACCGCTTATTCCCCTATATTTTTGTTCAGCTTTAATCCTGTATTTAGATTCAATATAAGGTACAAATTCATTTACAAACATATCCTCCCATCTGTTAATATCCTGATGATCGTTCATATAGTAATATTTATGATTATCTGCAAAAGGTATTACCAGAATAACCGGAGGAATCACTCCGTTTTTTATCTGCCTGTGAGTTATCACATCTATTTCACTAAAATCAATTAACTGCGCATCATTGCAATTTAGACCGTGCAAAAGATAGATAACTGGGAATTCTTTCTCTGACGAAGTAAAGTATTCATCTGGAAGGTATATAGAATACTGCATCTGCTGTTTTAATACTTCACTTTGTAGCGGGATATTTTTCCTAACTTCTGCATTAATAACGCATAAGCTGAAAAAAATAAACAAATATAATAAAATTTTTGTTTTCAAATTTCAACTCCAAAGTTATTTAATATATGCCACCTGACAGGATGCTACATATTATATGACTATTTATATCATATCTCTTCGGGATAAAAAAGTTTTTGCTCCTATTTAGTAAAAGCTTACGCCTAAATGCGGCATTGTAGGAGTGGGCTTAGTTCCGCATAACCTGTCACCTGCATCTCCAAGTCCTGGCAAAATATATCCTTTATCGTTTAATTTATCATCAAGACAGCCGGCATAGACCTCAATATCAGGATGACTTTCACAAAAATTTTTTACACCTTCCGGAGCTGCCACTAAACACATAAATTTAATTCTGTTAACTCCTACTTCTTTTAATTTAGCTGCTGCTGCTACTGCAGAGCCTCCTGTAGCAAGCATTGGATCTATCAGAATAATTGTTCTTTCTCTGCTATCTACCGGTAGCTTACAATAATAAGTGGAAGGTTCCAGAGTTTCTTCATTTCGGCTCATACCTATATGACCTATTCTTGCGGAAGGCATAACCTTCAGGAAACCGTCTAGCATCCCTACTCCAGCTCTAAGAATCGGTACAAGCACTGGTTTTTTCCCGGCTAAAATTTGAGCTTTTGTTTTACATAACGGAGTTTCAACTTCCACTTCCTGGAGCGGAAAATCTTTTGTAAGTTCATAAGCAAGAAAAATACCAACCTCGTCAACCAGCTCCTTAAAGACTTTTTTACATGTATACTTGGATCTGATAAAAGTAAGTTTATGCTTTACCAGTGGATGATCAACTACGTGAAAATTCTTATATTCTTTCATTTTAATTCCTAATGTTATTATATATCTATTTTGTAATAATATCTTTATAGGATTTTCCAGGAGGAATCATAGGTAATACATGTTCTTGATATTCAACATGTACATCCAGTAAAAACGGACCGGGTGTCTCAAGCATTTCTCTGACAGCATCTTCTATTTCGGATTTTTTATAAACTTCCCGTCCAGGTATCAGATAACCTTTTGCGATGGTAACAAAATCCGGATAAGGCCTATTAGCTCTCCTGTTACTCAGTACAGTATTCCCTCTCCTACAGCCGTAAAATCTGTCTTCCCACTGTGCAACCATTCCTAAATGCTGATTATTGAGAATTATAATTTTAACATCTATTTCATATGTATGTATTGTTCCCAGTTCCTGTATATTCATCTGAAAACTTCCATCTCCTGAAATGCATATAACAGTTTTGTCAGGTCTAGCTACCTTAGCTCCCATTGCAGTAGGGAAGCCAAATCCCATGGCACCAAGTCCTCCGGAAGTAAGGAGCTGTCTGGCATGCTTATATTTATAAAACTGCGCTGCCCACATTTGATGCTGTCCAACACTGGGGACAATTATGGCATCACCGCCAGTTACTTTATAAAGAGTATCGATAGTTTCCTGAGGAAGCAGTTGATCCTTGCCTTTATCATATGTAAGCGGGAACTCTTTTTTCCATGCTTTGACAAGTTCAATCCACTCTTTATAATCTTTTTTAATTGGATTTTTATTTAGTTTTCCAAGGACATATTTTATGTCACTTACAACACCGATATGAGCTCTTTTATTTTTATTGATTTCAGATTCATCGATATCTACATGGACAACCGTGGAGTGAACGGCAAATGAACTGACCGGTCCTGTAACCCTGTCATCAAACCTGGCGCCAAAACAAAGCAACAGATCACATTCATTTGCAGCATTGTTGGCATAAACGGTTCCATGCATACCAAGCCATTTCAAAGACAGAGGGTCATTTTCAGGAAAAGCACCAATTCCCATTAAAGTAGTAGTTACAGGTATATTGTAACTTCTTGCAAATTCAGTCAGTTCCTCAGATGCTTCGCCGGTAATTATTCCGCCACCTGCATAAATGCATGGACGCTGACAATTTTTTATAGCTTCTCTGATTTTCTCGATATCAGAGCTGCTGGCTCTTACATGCGGATTATAGCCTCTCAATTCAATTGATTCAGGATAATCAGGCATTTCAATTAACTGCTGCTGAACATCTTTAGGTACGTCAACAACAACAGGTCCAGGCCTTCCAGTTCTTGCTATATAGCATGCCTCTTTAATGATACCCGGTATCTCTTCTGCTTTCATCACCAGATAGCTGTGTTTTACGATCGGGCGGGTCATTCCCACCATATCCGTTTCCTGAAAAGCAGTCTTTCCGATCAGTGCAGACGGTATCTGGCCAGTTAAAACCACCAATGGGACAGAATCCATATAAGCATCAGCTATACCTGATATAAGATTTGTCGCTCCGGGGCCACTTGTTGCCATACAGACACCTATTTTGCCTGTTGCTCTTGCAAAACCTGCTGCAGCAAATGCACCGCCCTGTTCATGACGCGGTAAAATTACCTCTATATTGCTGTCGCGCAAAGCATGATGGAATTCCATAGATGCTCCACCCGGATATGCAAAAACTATTTTTACACCTTCATATTCAAGACATTTGACAGCGACTTCAGAACCTTTTATTTTAGCACAGTTTTGTTTAGCAGAATCAGATATAGACATATTATAATCCTTAAATTTATGTTAAAGATACTAAGCAAAATACTTAACCTCTTGAGGAAGAAATATCATTTACTGAACCTGATTAACCTTTTGCTAATATATGTATTTACATTCCTCATAATAATAGAAATATTATATATATATTAAGAACAACTGGTAAAATTTCAATAAATCCCATGTTTTATTTCTGATTTATTCATATGCATAAAATAATTTTATATATTGTATATCTAATGTTCGACTTTTAATTAACGATTGGCTCAATACTCAAGATATTAAGCCCGAATTTTATATTTATAACAGTACAAATATTATGAGCTAGAATTTTTCTAGCCATTCTATTTGTTAAATGCCACATATCTTTCA